>VOFC01001961.1_pt1 | contig 42001 bp, 66 predicted proteins | sample 5384161 | NCBI WGS metagenome assembly VOFC01 (sample SAMN12384722, study PRJNA508395) | human gut metagenome | isolation source: healthy gut B | host: Homo sapiens
TATCATGGCACATGCCTCATCCACCAGGTCTATGGCCTTATCAGGAAGGAATCTGTCTGTTATATATCTGTTTGAAAGAACAGCGGCATTTACCAGGGCACCGTCAGAGATCTTAACGCCGTGGAACACCTCGTACCTTTCCTTTATTCCTCGAAGGATTGAAATAGTATCCTCAACTGTAGGCTCATCTACTGTAACCGGCTGGAAACGTCTCTCAAGAGCCGCGTCCTTCTCAATATATTTCCTGTATTCATCAAGGGTTGTGGCACCTATACAGTGAAGCTCACCTCTGGCAAGCATAGGCTTTAACATATTGCCTGCGTCCATGGCACCGTCAGTCTTACCGGCACCTACAATGGTGTGAAGCTCATCTATGAATAGGATTATCTCTCCCTCTGATTTCTTCACCTCATCAAGGACTGTCTTAAGACCCTGCGCAAGCTGACGCATGATATTTAAGACTTCTCCGACCATCTGTGGGTCTAATGCGGAAGTCGGTTCGTCAAAAAAGCAGGATTTCCGGCTCCATTGCCAAAGCCCTTGCAATTGCCACACGCTGTTTTTGTCCACCGGAAAGTTGACGCGGTTTTGCATTGATGTACGCGTCCATGTCAACCTTTTTTAAGTATGCCATTGCTTTTCTTCTGCTTCTTCTTTTTTTCTTCCTGCCACCTTGATCTGACCTACCATGCAGTTCTCTAAAACCGTCATGTTATTAAACAGATTAAAACTCTGGAATACCATTCCAACCTTAGAACGGTATGCCGGTACATTGATCTTTGGATGCGTGATATCTTCTCCATGATATAAAAATGCTGCCACCAGTTGGTGTCTCTAACAGATTCACACAGCGGAGCATTGTGGATTTTCCTGAACCGGACGCTCCGATCACGGAAACCACATCACCTTTGCCACCTGAAAACTGATATCTCTATTGCCTTTGCACCTTCGGTCTGTCCCGGATCGACGGAAATGATTCCACCACGCACGGATTCTGCCATATACGCACCGGTATTGATCGATACGATCAAAAATGCGGACTGCCACATTCCCATCTGGATGTTAAAAATCTGTGCAGCTCCATAGTAAATAAACACTGCCTGAACGATCATCGGCGTTCCACGGAATACTTCCACATAAATCTTTTAAAATAATCTTTACAATCTTTAAAACGATCTTTTTTAACAGGGAATCTCTCTGCTTGTCCTCCGGAATCGTCTGGATGATTCCGACGATAAACCTATCAGACAACCGATTGCTGTCGATACGAGTGCGATCGCAAGTGTTGTTCCTGCACCTTTTTAAATAGGAGGTTCCATATTCCTGTAACAGATAGAGAATACGTTCCCAAAAAGTTCATGTTTGAAATCACGTTATCTAACCCCTTTTTAATTGATTACTCGGATAACGGCTGAACAGAAATTGCCTCGTCCATCATAGAGTCAAAGTCCTCTGTTGTCATCTCTTTTAATACGCTGTTGATCTTGTCTGTAAGCTCTGTATTTCCTTTTTTCACAGAAATACCAATGTTGATATCTTCATCGGATACTTTGTAAGTTATCATCTGTATCTGTAAAATATAAAATCTTCAGATCCGGATAAGCAACACATGCTGCTTTTGCTGTCGGAATATCTGTTGCTACTAAATCTGTACGGCCACTCTCTAATGCTACTAACATTGCCGGAGCGGATTCCTGTGCCGGCTGGATATTCGCATCTTTTAACTGTGGCAGACAATTGTCGTACCAGATCGTTCCAAGCTGTGATGTACAGGTTGCACCTGCAAGATCGCTGATTCCTTTTGCATCTGCATATTTTCCATCAGATTTTACTAAAGTAACGATGGATGCATAATAATATGGCTCTGTAAAATCTACCATTTCTTTTCTGTCAGAAGTAATTGACTGACCTGCGATAACACAATCCACGGTTCCTGACTGTACTGCAGGAATTAAAGAATCCCAGTCCAGTTTTACGATCTGAAGCTCACAGCCTAATTTATCTGCGATCTTTCTTTGCCATCATAACATCGTATCCATATGCATAATCTTTGCTGTCCTCGATCGGAACTGCTCCGTTAGAATCATCTGACTGTGTCCAGTTATATGGTGCATAGCCACATTCCATTGCTACTCTTAAAACCGGTGTCCCTGACTTATCTGCGTCTGCTTTTGTTTCCTTGGTCTCTTTTGAACCACATGCTGCCAGTGAGCAAACCATCACTGCCATTAAAATTACTCAATTAATTTCCTTTTCATCCTTGCTCCTCCTTAGAATTATGTCAACTACAACAAAAAATGGAGAAAGTATGACCTTCTCCATCGAATTGTTATAATTATACACCAAATATGTCAAATGTCAACTGTGAAATTTTTACTTTTACACATTTTTATGTAAAAAATTCGCATAATTCCTTATTCCACCGTTCTTTTCGTGTATCCTTCTTATTTTTTTACTTTTTCTTTTAAAGTTTCTACAAACATCAGGCTAAAACGATCGATAAAAAGACGCAGGAAACCCATATGATATGTAAACCAAATCTTATGGATAAAATTCCACCGATTCCTGCTCCAATGGCAAAAAAGAAAATTATTCCGAAATAATAAAGAGCCTGCTCTAACTGCTCCGGTTTTTTCTCCCTGCACCAAACGGACAATGCTGCGGTACCACTCCTTAAATTTCCGATGCACATGGTGCTTGCATAGGAATAACCGCCCACCTTCCGGAAGGTCTGTACCTGCATAGCACATGCAAAAAAGATACCATGATCGTTGCCGGAAGATTCCATTTTTCAGGCATAAAACCTACGATAAACAGAATGGCGATCTCCGCTAACAAAATGCCCTGTCTCCAATGCAGACGTTTTGCATATCGGTGCCGATACTGTATCCTCTCTGCAATAAACACTCCCACTGCAAATGCCAACAGCGGCAGCAGATAACGTATTCCTTCCTGCCAGCGTCCCTCCATAAAATGCTGGCTCATCAGTACCACGTTTCCAGTCTGTGCGTTTGAAAACACCTTGCCTCTTGAATTGTAGGTATAGGCATCCTGAAATCCTCCCCGATAACGCTAAAAACAGACTATTACAAAATGCTTCCGACATCTGCTTGTTTTCTACGATCAATTCCTCTACAGGATTCTCCAAACCTGCCATTCCATCACGCTCCTCTCTCCCTTCCCGCACTACATTATACACTGATTTTGAGTTCTGTAAAGTGTGGAATGGGTAAAAAATACATAAAAGGATTTTCTGACAGTTTTAAAATATATTCTATTTTGATTTAGATACTGATCTTTTATATCATACGCTGTCCCCGGCTATCCCCACGGACATGCTACGTTTCCTGTTCGTCGCCCCGCCTTTTTACTCATGTTTTTGTGCAACTCGCCCTACAGGCTCAAACAGACACAAAACATGAGCGGCAGTGTGCTCCTCACGACGGAAGCCTCGCAACTGTCTGTGGGGATAGCCGGGAACTGCTACATTGTGTTTATATGGAAATTTCTAGGATGAATCATTCGATGGTTTAAAAGAATTGCATTTTGAGAATTGCTTAATTAATGTAAGTATAGAAAATATCAGATGAGTTATGAGTTTGTATATGGTCTCCTAAAAACTCATTTAAAAGCTATCCACTGAATTTTGGAAGATTCTATAAAGATTTTAAGAAATGTTCTACAAGCCATTGGATTTACATAACATGTCCCATTTCTGAAATCAAGACCATTTTACATATAATATATCTAGTTCTCTTTTGCCATGATTACCTGGCAACACCTTTTCGGAAATCTCAACATAGAACTCTTCCTCCTCCAACCACATTAGAAAGCGTATATCCCAGCGAGCTCCCACCAATGATGAAGAGTTTCTTTTTTGTGCTATGGAGATGAAACTCCCGGAAGCATGGAGCCCCTTGGCGAACATGCTTCCTGCTTTGAAGGAGGTTCATCGGAATGCTTAGCACAAGGAAACCTGGAATAATCGTCAGGAGCTTTGCTGAACATTACCCCTTCCTAACAGATCACACAAAAAAAAAAGACACAGAGCCTCCTCCATGTCTTCTCACAATTTCTATTCTTCTTACTGCTCTTCAGCTCTTGCCATAGCAATCTGGAAGTCTTTCTGATCTGTAAAGATTTCGTTCTTGTATGGGTTCTTCTTCTGCTCAAGAGAACGTTTGATGATAATGGTAATGCAAAGTACGTTTACAACGATTGCAAGGATTGCCATTACACCCTGAGCTGTTGGGTTTGCGTATGTAGGCTGAGCTGCTGTAGCTAACTCTAAACCATTTGTCCACTCTTTTCCATAAAGAGATGGTAATACTGCAAACTTAGATCCTACCTGGAATAATGGGAATACCTGTGCGAACATACACCATGTTGCTAAAGTATTTGCACGGTTCTGGATCCAACCACCCTTGTTCCAGAACATTGCTGCGAATGTAGGTGCTAATAATAATGCAATACCACAGTACCAGCTATGTGTAGGAAGGTTCAGGTATGTATAAGTAAAGTTCCATACATCGTATGCTAAGATGAACTGCCATGTCATATCAGGCCATAACATATCATCTTTTTTCTTGGATGTGTAGATTCCCCACCATCCTGTCATACAGAAGATGTTAAGAATTCCGGCAATACCGTTTACCCAGTTCCACCATCCACCGTAGAGCCATACGCCCTCGTTAGATAACCAGTATCTGGAACCGGTCTCAGCAAATGCCTGTGCACCTCTGATCGCAGACTCAAAGTCAGAACATACTGCGATTAAAATGTTAATTGCTACGATGATGAATGGGAATGGTTTAAACCATTCTTTCTTTCCAATGCCCCATTTGTATTTGAGCATCATGAAACCAATACATCCTGCTACTGCTGCATACAGCTTCGCATAATGGAACCAACCGTTCATGTATTTATGTGTCTGGTTGTTTAATGCCCACTCTGCGCCGTTTGCTGCGCCTACTGCGATGGCAATAAAATAAACTGTCAATGCAAGTGGTAAGATCAGGAAAAAAGAATACTCCTCCTGCTTTTTTGTACGACGGGCAATTTCATTACAGATAACTAATCCGGCAAATACCAGGACCCATCCGAGAAGCTGCCACATGGCGTTATCGCCATAAAGGTTGAATAACATATCTTCTTTCCTCCTTCAATGCTACTTAAATATATGATATTCTTTGGCTGGTCATACCAGCCGATGAGTCAATTTTAATACTTTTTAATGAAATTACAAGTTTTTTAACGATTTTCTACTACTTTTTACATATTTTTCGTGATTTTTTCGTGAATACGCCCCTTCTGGTTGCTGGTCGAACCAGTGACAATGAATATTTCTTATCCCTCTTCATCCACCTGGATTCCCTTCAAATCCGCCTCTAACAGTTTCATATTATTCTTGATCTCATTCAAAGTCTGCGACACATTTTCCGGCTGACGGTAGTCTCTTGCAAGGGTCACGATCTCTCCCATATCCACATCCGATGCCTCCACGCGCTTCTGCTGTGCCCGGATTTTTCTTCTTACTTCTTTGGTCTGCATCATCATAGCTTCCTGTTTTGCCCGTTCTAACTTCTGCTCCTCTAACTTTTTTCTTCCTCTTTTTCTTCTCTTCCTTGGTATCTTTCGCCTTTTCTTCAGCTTCCTGCTGCTTTTCATCCATGTTGTCTATGGCTTCCTGTTTCAACAGACCGATAATTTCCTTGCTCGCATTTTCCATGATCGATCTCGCATTTTTTCTCTGCTTCTACCATAGGATCGACTTCAAACGTTCCAAACGGATTGCCTTGATCTTGGCTACATACTCCTTCATACCCTTTTGGGCTTCCTTGAGTTCCTTCCGGAAATGGATACTCCGTTTATTTAATTCTAATGCCTGTTCCTGGTAGTTGGTCAGTCCAGCCTTATCGATTTCTTCACAGCGTTTCCACTCCTCCTCGGTCAACTCAATATTGAATTTTCCACTCATGCAAACCTGTCTTTTCTCTAAGAGTTCTAAATCTTTTGTTCCTGGGAATCCGGCTCTACCATGTGCTGCTCTCTCAATGCCTTTTTTTGGTCATTGATCTTTAAAACCTCATCCTGTGCCTCACTGTACAAAGTCTTCATTTTGTCATAGTGATCTCTTTGCTCCTGGATATCCGCATCAATAGAACGGTCGATATCCCAGGCATCCTTTACGACCTTCAGAGCTTTTTTGCTGTGCCTCTTTCCGTTTTTTAGTTACCGGATCATCAATCAGATTCAGGTCGCCTGCAAATACTTTGCTCTTATCTTTTTTTGTACTCTTTCCATCTTCTGTTTTATCCGCCTGATTTATTGCATTCTCTGCCTGATTCATTTTTTTCCTAATAAATCCGTTATGCTCTGCTTTCCATACGATGTTATCCTGCTCATATTGTCACCCCACATGATTGTTCCTATTTGTAAATAATATCGGATGACTCTTCTTTTTTTCTTTAGACACGCTTTCGCAGCCTCAATAGGATCTTTCTTTTCTAAACGCGAAACCTGTACCTGGCTGACCCCTAATTCCTTTGCAGCCTGTACCTGTGTTTTTCTTCAAAATACCGCAGCGTGATCAGCTTCCGCTCTTTTTCGTTTAACTCTCCTAAAAGCTGCTCCACTAAGATCCGGTTGACCACAAATTCTTTTCATAATCTCCTTCCCCGGACTGGTCACTCCCTGCCGGAACTGCCCCGCCTTTTGCAGACAACTGCTCTTCTAACGAAATCTCACTGCCGTCTTTTTTCATAAATGCTCTGCGATAAAGAAGAGACTTCCCGATTCGCCTCCGTTGCCATAAGGATTTCCTCGGTACTAAGCCCCGTCTCTTTTGAAATTTCCTCTAAGGTGGCATCCCTGCCTTTTTCCTGCTCAATTTTTTCCCTTGCTTTTGCAATATGGTATCCCTGTTCCTTTAAACCTCTCGAAACCTTCATCATGGAATTATCCCGAAAAAAACGTTTCAATTCCCCCGTGATCAACGGTACGGCATAGGTGGAAAATGCCACCTCGTACTTTGTATCAAAACGATCAATCGCTTTCATCAGACCTATCATTCCGATCTGAAAGAGTTCTTCCCTGTCATAGCCCCTGGTACTCAAAACGCTTGACCACCGCATAGACTAACGGACGATTCTCCAGAATCAGCTCTTCCCTGGCCTTTTCATCTCCTGTATGTGCCCTGGTAAGCCTTTCCGTAAAATCACTCATCCTCTACTTTCCCTATCTCCTTTTCCATCGTAATCCTAGTTCCGATATGCAGCTCAGACTCCACTTTCACGGAATCCATAAATGCCTCCATAAAAGCAAACCCCATTCCGGAACGCTCACACTCCGGTTTTGTCGTATAAAACGGCTGTTTTGTTTTTTCCACATCAGGAATTCCTTTTCCGTTATCCTTGATCTCAATATGTAATAACCGGTCTAAGAGTACACAGTGGATCTCTACCATTCCTTCTTTTTCTTCGTAGCCATGGATAATTGCGTTTGTCACCGCCTCCGAAACGGAAGTGCGGATATCTTCAATTTCCTCCATCGTAGGATTTAACTCCATTGCAAATGCTTGCAACGGTAATACGCGCAAGACTCTCATTCACGGAATCTGCCAAAAAACTCATATACATCTCATTTTTCTCATTCTTCTTCTCCGCCTTCCTCAATCTTTACCATTTTATGCAATCCTGACAACAAAAAAATCTTTCGGATACGTCCATTCATATGCTCTGCCCGAACTTCTCCACCCGTAAAATCCATGTTTTGCACCGCCCGATCATCATGCCGATTCCGGAGCTGTCCATAAACTCCGTATCTTTAAAATCAAAAACCAGATTTTTTTCACATGATACGTTTGAAGTAACATATCCGTTTGCGAACGCAGATCAATGGAACTGTGGTGATCAAGTTCTTTTGGCACCATGACCCGAAGACTGTTGTCTTTTAATTCATACTGAAATATCATATACCTCTCCTCTATCTTTCTTATAATTTTTCTTGTATCATAGATTGGTTTCATATCATAAAAACTGCTGCACTATGGAGCATTTTTATAATCAAAAAGACACCGGGCAAAAAGCCTGATGTCTTTTGTATTGTTCCTATATTGTACCACTATTCAATTCCCGGAATATCCGTATTACCGGTATCTCCAGTTGTTGTATCTCTTGTATTTTCATCCGCTGCATCATCCGGATTTGCTGGGTCCGCTTCCGCTGTACCAAATTCATCTAAATATTTCTGTGCTCTTGAGGAACGCTCCGTATTCGGATATAATTCCACCACCTTCTGGTAGTAAGTTCTTGCATTGTCAATATCGTTATTCTTGCGATAGGACTGTGCAAGGTAATACAGTGCATAACCGTCATGATAGTTCTCATCCATATCGATGATCTTTCTGGAAGCCTGCTGCTTACTTCTGCATAGTTCAGGCTGCTGTATTTCTGGTAAGCATCCTGATAGGTAGAAGCTAAATACTCGCTGTTCACTTCACTGTTAACTGCATCGTAGATCTTCTTTGACTCGTCATCTAAATATTCCGCATTTACATTGCCAAGGGCATCTCCTGCCGCTGTCTTATTGCCATCACGATATGCTGCATAAGCAGTTAAAAGCTGTTGATAAGTTGCCACTTTTCCATCGGCACTGTCCGCACTGTTCTGCTCGTCTGAAATCTTTCCATTCAGTTCATCTACTTTTGCCTGCAGTGTCTTGATTTCCTGATTCTTTGATGAAAGGGAATCATTTGCCTGTAACACCTCGTTCTTTGCATTGGATTTCGCACTCTGTCTAACTCCCGGAACTACTAAAAAGCAGGTGATCAGCACTCCTACGATCAGACCGATCGCAATATTTAATACCGTAGAACCGGAACTGCTCTCCTTAAAATTAGAAACCGGACGGATGATCGTATCGTTTCCACTCTGATAGGAAACCGTCTTTTTATTTTTGTCCTTTAACGTCGTTCCCGATGCTTTTGCACGGTCATCTAACTCCTTCATATAACGAAGTGTTGTGGTATTGTTCGTATCAATGGCATGTGCTTTTTCTAATGCCTTGGCTGCCTGCTCGTAATTGCCTTCCTCTAAATAGAGCAGACCTAACAACTGATGTCCCTGTACCATCTTAGGGTTCATGGAAAGCACCTTTTTCAACTGGATGATCGCCAGATCCTTACTGTCCTGCTGACAGTACAGCAATGCCTGATTATATTTCTTGATCGTCTGGTTGATCGATTCTAATCTGGCTCTGTTCTTTTGGATCTCATCTAAGTACTCCCCGGCAATATTATTCTCCGGTTTAAAATTCTTACTGATGACCCACTCACTAAGCGCAGATACGGTCTCTCCCATCTCAAAATATACCAGTCCTAACAGGTTTCTTGCCTGAATATTCTTTTTGTTAAAACGCAGACTCTTTTTCAGGCTCTCCACTGCTCCCGACAGATCCCTGACACCTGCCCGTGAAAGTGCCTGATTATAATATGCATTCGATGTCTGCATGATCTTTTTATATACTTTTACATCTGTGCCACAGCTTGGACAAAGGATTCTCTGCCAAGCGTTGCTCCGCATCGATAACATTCCATTATACTGTTCCTTTCATATCTTTAAGCATTTCTCTTAAAATGTCTGTCATATCCGTTAAGTCCTGATTGTAAATAGCTTCCTCTGCCTCTTCTACTTCCAGGCTTGGTTTGAATTTCTTTAATTCTTCTTCAAAATCAATCACTGTTCTTACCTCCTGTAATCTCTAATAACTCTCCTATAAAATATAATGAACCGGTACAAAACAATGCCTGTCCCCGTTTCTTACCTTTTAATGCCCATTCATAGGCTTTTTCTGCTGTCCTCAATTACGACAGCCTGCTGTCCGAAATGGGGAAAATATCCTGGCAATGTCTTCTGCCGGAATTGCGCTTGTCTGAAATCGTGGTCACAATGACTTGTTCCCATTGTCCCCTCTCGGCTAAAAAGCTGTATGGCTTTTTCATAGTCCTTATCCGATACCATCGAAAACAGCAATATCGGATTCTGGGGTCGTATTAATGCAACGGAATCTAAAAATGCATGAATCCCTGCCACATTGTGTGCACCGTCAAAATAAATATTTTCTCCGACCTCCTGCATTCTTCCCTGCCATCTGGTATTTCAGATTCCTTTTAGAATCTCTTCTTTTTTTATACCTGTTTCCGGTTCTAACATCCTCATCGCCTGATATGCCAGTGTCATATTCATCATCTGATATGGTGCTGCAAACGGAATCGAAAATTTTCGTATCTACATCATAGTCACATTGAAAATAAAAATCAATATATTTCCCATTAAATTTAGGAAATTTTTAAGGAATTTCTATGTACCGGATAAATTTTTGCCTGACATGCCGATGCCTTTGTGCTGATTACCTGATCGCTTTCTCATTGCCGGCATCATAGAGTACCGGTACTCCCTGCTTGATGATCCCTGCTTTTTTTCTGCCGCAATTTTTTTCAATCGTATCTCCCAGATACTCGGTATGCTCTAAACTGATCGAGGTAATGATCGTTAACAGTGGATGCGTAAAAACGTTGGTGCAATCGAGCCTGCCTCCTAGTCCTGTCTCTAGCACCAGATATTCCACCCGTTTTTTGAAAGATCCACATTCCCATTCCAAAGAGATATTCAAAAAAGTCGGATGTGCAAGTCCTTCTTTTTGCATTCGTTCTACGACTTCATAGACACAGTGAAATGCCTCTAAAAAATTCCTCCACAGAGCACATTTTTCCATTGATACAAAAAAACGCTCTTCCATTCTTACTAAATGTGGTGAAATAAACAATCCATTGCTTTTTCTGATTCTCCGTTAACACTTCGCTGATGGCTCGACAGACACTACCTTTTCCATTGCTTCCCGCCACATGGATGATCTTAAAATTTTCCTCGCGGATGTCTAGCCTCCGCAACAGCTCCTTTGTATGCTCTAATCCGTTTTTTTCGTAAACTTTGGTATCTCATAAAGATATGAAACTGCCTGTTCATATGTCATTTTCATTTTATCAGCCTTTCCTAAATCTAAAAAAGGAAGCCTGTCCTACAGACTTCCTTTATCATATATTTCTTTGACTTATTTTGCAATACCTGCACCCGGAAAACTCATCGCAGGATCCGAGTTCCTTAGACAAATTATTCTTCTATCCGCATCATTAGGATTTTATCGACACTTTTCACAAACTGTACCCGTTCCTGCATATCCTGCACGGAAATTTTTAATTCATCAATTCCGATAGACACACCCGGATATACTGCCTTTTGTGCCTTGACGGATGCATTCTGTGCTTCTTCTACTTCCCGCTGCAAACCTTCCAGCTCTGTCTTTTCGGCTGCCATTGCGGCAATCTCCTGGATCTTTACACGCAAAAGTTCTGTTCTCCTTGGGTCGTCCTTGTAATCAATACCACGCTCTTTTCCAAGTCTTTCAAAATTTGCAAGTCCGGCTTCTATCTTTGTAATATTCTCCTGATGCGTCTCCACCTTTTTCTCTAATTCTTTGATCTGATGAAGGACTTCTTCCCGCACTCCGACTCTTATAGAGGTTGCAACTTCGCCGGGACTTCCTAATACCAGTGCTTCTATTCCGCGGACTGCAAATACATTTCCTCCGATGATCCTGCTCTTTTTTCCATTCAGAACAATCTCATCTCCACAGGTTATCTCACATCCGACAAACGCATCCGCTTCAATACTTCCTCTGACATCTACTTTTGCATATTCCACAAATTTTGCATATAAGTTGGCTTTTGTTGTAAGGACTGCCTTGCTTCCTCCTAACATTCCGCTTCGCAATACAATATCGCCATCTGCCGTAATATCCGCAGATTCTACCACACCATCGATCGTTACCGTGCCGGTCGCACGGACACTTGCTCCCGCTGTCACATTTCCATGGACCACTACATCACCGACAAAATTAATATTTCCAACGAAAGATCCGCATTTCCAAAGATTTCATATACCTGAGAAATGGTGATCCTGTCATTCTCCATATCGATCTTGCCATCCATATTCGAGGTATAGGTATTTCCATCTTCCTGTCTGGTAAATCCGCGTCCTTTTAATGGCGGAAGTTCCCTCGCTCTCTTTGCCGGCAGTGGTCTGCCTTTGACGGTCATTCCATCTTCTCCCGGAACCGGTGGCTTATAAATAGCGATTACCTGTCCTTTTTTCCACAGGCTCTACCATGTTGATACTCCAGTAATCCACACTTCCGTCCGGACGGATCTTCGGTTTTTACTGAAATTATTGTTAAAATGATAATCAAAATGACCGTCTATTCCATCTACCACAGGAGTTCCAACTGCGATACAGACCTCTTTATTGTAGATCCTCTCCCGGAGCATTTTTTTTCTTAAAGTCTCCTGCTCAATCCCATGACGGATCTGATTCTTTTCTAACAGTGCAAGCAATTCCTCTAAAGTATATTCTTCCCCTTCTTTTGGAACCGGCAGTGTCAGAAACGCTTCCATTTCGTCATAGGTGATGCGGGCTTTTGGCTGTACTTCCCTTTTTGTGATAGTCATAGACGGTCACCTCTTTTCTATTGCATATTCAGGATCGGTATCCCATATCTTACTATTATAGTATAACAAAACCCTTGATTTTGCAATATTTTTCGTTATTCGATTGTTATGCTTTTAAATTGTCACTCTATTTCATCTGTGACAGACGTTCTTCTACCTGCTGCATCATCTGCTCATATTTTGCAAGTTTTTCTTTTTCCTCTAATACCTTTGCTGGCACTGATAAGATTCTGGTATGTTTTCTTCATGCTCTCGAAGGTCTCACAAAGTGCTTTGTCTTCAGATACGATAAATACCTTTGCCTTTCTGGATGGTGGAACATCCATCTCTGTTCTTAAGTTACGGATGCCTTTTACCAGCTCTTTTACATGAGCAAGCATCTCTTCTTCTGCCGAGAAATTCCACTCTTCTTTGTAAACCGGCCAGTCAGCCAGCATAATGGTCTCTTCCTGCGGATTTAAGGTACAGTAGATTTCTTCTGTGATAAATGGCATATATGGATGTAATAATTTTAATGCCTGTCCTAATACAGTACGAAGTGTCCAAAGTGCACTGTTGGCAGCCCTGGCATCCTCGTCTTTCTTATAAGTACGAACTTTGGCAATCTCGATATACCAGTCACAGAATTCATCCCAGATAAAGTCATATACTTTCTGTACTGCAATACCAAGTTCGAATTTATCCATATTTTCTGTTACATCTTTGGTCAATGTATTAACTGCTGAAAGAATCCATTTATCTTCCGGTGCCAGGTCAGAAATTGCAGGCTTTGTTACTTCCATACCCTCTAAGTTCATCATAATGAAACGGGATGCATTCCACACTTTATTGGCAAAGTTACGGGATGCTTCTACACGCTCCCAGTAGAAACGCATATCATTTCCCGGTGCATTTCCGGTAATCAGTGTCAGTCTCAAGGCATCTGCACCATATTTATCAATGACCTCTAACGGGTCAATTCCATTTCCAAGAGATTTACTCATCTTACGGCCCTGTGAATCACGAACCAGTCCGTGGAATAATACAGTATGGAATGGTGCTTTGCCCATCTGCTCATATCCTGAGAAAATCATACGGATTACCCAGAAGAAAATAATATCGTATCCGGTTACTAATACATCATTCGGATAGAAATAATCTAAGTCTTCTGTTTTCTCCGGCCAGCCTAAGGTTGAGAACGGCCATAATGCAGAAGAGAACCAGGTATCCAGAGTATCCGGATCCTGTGTCATATGGGTGCAGCCGCACTTCGGACATTTCTCCGGTGCATTCTTAGATACTACCATTTCTCCGCATTCATCACAGTAATATGCAGGAATACGATGTCCCCACCAGAGCTGTCTGGAAATACACCAGTCACGGATATTATCCGTCCAGTTAAAGTAGGTTTTCTCCATACGTTTTGGAAGGAGCTTGATATCTCCATTCTTTACACCTTCTACTGCCGGTTTGATTAAATCATCCATTTTTACAAACCACTGCTGTTTAATCATTGGCTCTACGGTTGTGCCACAGCGGTCATGGGTTCCTACGTTATGGGAATGCGGAACAACTTTTACCAAAAGTCCTTCCTTCTCTAAATCCTCTACCAGTGCTTTCCGGCATTCGTATCTGTCCATGCCCGCATATTTGCCGGCTTTGCTGTTCATGGTTGCATCATCATTGATAACAACGATTTCTTCCAGATTATGACGTTTTCCAACTTCAAAGTCGTTCGGGTCATGAGCCGGTGTAATCTTTACACATCCGGTTCCAAATTCTTTATCTACATAGGAGTCTGCAATAACCGGAATCTCACGGTCTGTCATCGGAAGCTTTAACATTTTTCCGATAATATCCTGATAACGTTCATCATCCGGATTTACTGCTACTGCAGTATCACCAAATAAAGTCTCCGGACGGGTGGTTGCGATTTCTACGAATCTTCCCGCTTCTCCTACTACCGGATAATTGATATGCCAGAAGAAGCCATCCTGTTCTTCATGTTCTACCTCGGCATCGGAAATAGATGTCTTGCAGACAGGACACCAGTTTACAATACGGGAGCCTTTATAAATAAGACCTTTTTCATATAATTTTATAAATACCTCAAGAACTGCATCAGAGCATCCTTTATCCATGGTAAAACGTTCTCTGCTCCAGTCCGCGGAAGAACCCATTTTCTTTAACTGGTTTTGATGCGTCCGCCATATTCCTCTTTCCATTCCCAGGCATTTTTCTAAAAAGCCTTCTCTTCCGAGTTCATCCTTACCCATTTTTTGTACAGACGATCCTCAATATCTTTCGGATCATATGTCTTTGCTAATTCTTTGCTCATCTTCTCTCTCCTTTTTATCAACCAAGCAGATAAGTCTGCTTTTTTCTCTAATAGAATCTAATGAAAATAGTCGTGACACGACTATTTTCCCGTGGATTAAAAAACGCCCTTTGCAATCTGCAAAGGGCGTATTGTTACGCGGTACCACCTTATTTCGCCAATCTCTTCTTATCATGATTGGCAATCTCTCGGTCTTATAACGCAGACCAGACGTGAAAACCTACTTATCGTATCTCTTATATTTGCACCTCCTGCAAATCCATTCGTTTTTACTTTCAGTTCTCCGGTTCAAAAGCTACCTTCCACAACGCCTTCTTTAAACGGTCTTTCAGCCGATGAACCATTTCTCTCTTTCAAGGGGTGTGCTGTGTACTCCTCTTTCTCATCACCTTTTCAATATGTTTTATCTTATAGAGTTCTGCAAAAATTGTCAAGCATTTTCTTCGCCGTCTTCATCATCTACAATGGCTGCCGCTGCTCCTGCGACAGAAGATACCACGGCAATGACTGTTGCCACAATGACCAGCAGAACTATAATTCCCATAAAAAATTAAAATATTGTTTCCTTCCAGCATATGCTCCTACCATACCTTTCTATACTTATCGTGAATATAGCTCACGCAATCATTTCATTGTTCTTTCATCATGTGAGCATGTTGACTTGCTTTTAATTATTATATCGTGAGCATGACTCGCTTGCACTCATTATACCATAGCTTGCTCCCCCTTGTATAGTTTCTATTCTTTCTGTCCGGTTTTCATCGGTATCTGTGCTAAGATAACTCCTGCAAAAATCAACACACAGCCAAAGATCTCCCGTGTACTCAATGCCTGTCCTAAAAGTACCCAGCCTGCCAATACGGAAAATACTGATTTCAAAACTCATCAACAGTGAGGCAATGGTGGGATTAAAATCCTTCTGTCCGATAATCTGTAAGGTATATCCCAGACCACAGGACAATGCGCCTGCATATAATAGTGGCATCCATGCCTGTAGGATATTCCCGATATCCGGTGTTTCAGTAAAGAACATGCAGATCCCTGAGAGGATTCCACAGACTAAAAATTGTATACAGGACAATCTGACACCATCGACCATTGGTGCAAAATGGTTGACTGTCCAGATATGAAATGGAAAAACCAGCGCACAAACTAAGACCCAGAGATCACCTTTGACAGACTCAGTCCATCTTTGACACATAAAAGATAAAATCCTATAACTGCGATCACTACGCTGACCCAGACATTCCAACTGCATTTTTCTTTAAAAATATTCCAATAATCGGCACAAACACAATGTACAATGCCGTAATAAAACCTGCTTTTCCGGCAGAAGTATACTGTATTCCTATCTGCTGTGCATTCGTTGCCACAAAAAGGATGGCTCCGCAAAGAATACCACCAATCCAGAGTGTCTTACGACTGTTTTTACTGCCTCTTTTTCTTCACTGGTCTGAAACCGGTCAAAAAGAAAATGCATGGCAATAATACCAGACTTCCGATCAGGCAGCGAATGCCATTGAATGTAAACGGTTCTACATAATCCATACCGACACTCTGTGCCACAAATGCAACTCCCCAGACAAATGCTGCTAACAGCAATGCCGCACTATTTTTCCATTTTATCTTTTGCATTTTATACTCCTCTTTTATTGCTATTTTGGTACTTATTTTTTAATTCTGACGATTAGTATAGCAGACTTCTTTTAAAAAGTATAGAGCCAAAAAAGGGCGCGTCCAACTTGGACACGCCCTTTCGCATATGCTATATCATGAGTATAACCCACCTATATTTACGCTTTATCTACCTGTTTTGTAGCAATGATGTCTACACCTGTTCCTGCAACATCTTTGATGATAACATCACCAATTTTAACTGGAGCCGGTACAGCAACACCCTTTAATGCACGACATACATCAAAGATTTTGCCTTTTGGAATATCTGATTTTGTTTTAACAGATACAGCATCAATTTTACCGCCTTCGCAGATTACAGTACTTGTAACAATTCTTGTAGGATTGGTTACTTCTTTTCTAGCGTAATCATCTCCACGTTTACAAGTATTTCCTGTTACATCCTTAACCTCGCCATTCTCCATGGTTACAGTAAGAGGACAACCCATCGGACATCCGATACATGTTAAATTAATTGTTTCCATTCTTACGCCTCCTCAAGTTTTACTGTAATGGTGTTCAGGCCATCAAATGCAGCCAACTGATCTTTCTTAAGAACAACGTTCTCCATCTCACCTGGTGCCATAACCTGTTTCTTTCTATGTAAGATACGCTCATCATTTAAGTAAACGCTACATAGTGGTTTTTGTAAACATCACCAACACGGAATCTTACGATAGAATCGCCATCCATACGGTCAACATTTACTACACTAGGTACTGTGTAACGAACACCATCTGTTGCAACGATCTTAACGTCTGGTGTCTTAGTATCTCTGTTAATCTTGCCCTGAACATAATCAGCAGCAGATTTACCAGCCATAGCAGCCTCTTCAGATACGAAGTCTACTAAGTCATGTACATGAAGTACGTTACCACAAGCAAATACACCTTCGATATTTGTCTCTAAGCTCTCATTTACAACAGCTCCGGAAGTGATTGGGCTCATTTCGATGCCTGCTCCTCTGGAGATATCGTTCTCTGGGATAAGACCACAGGAAAGAAGTAATGTATCACATGGATAGTACTCTTCTGTTCCAGGGATAGGTCTTCTGTCAGGACCAACCTCTGCGATTGTGATTCCTTCTACTCTCTCTTTACCTTTGATATCGATTACGGTATGGCTCAATTTCAGCGGAATATCGTAGTCATTCAGACACTGAACGATGTTACGTTTTAATCCACCTGAGTATGGCATTAACTCAGCTACAACTTTAACTTTTGCACCTTCAAATGTCATACGTCTAGCCATGATAAGTCCAATATCACCGGATCCTAAGATAACAACTTCACGACCTGGCATGAAGCCTTCGATATTTACTAATCTCTGTGCAGTACCTGCAGAATAAATACCTGCCGGTCTGTAACCAGGAATGTTTAATGCACCTTTTGAACGCTCTCTACATCCCATAGCTAAGATAACTGCTTTTTTGCCTGAAGTTCGAACATTCCTTCTTCACGGTTCATTGCAGTAATTACTTTATCTGCGCTGATGTCCATAACCATAGTATTTAACTTGTACTGATTCCAAGTTCTTCTACCCTGATCAATGAAACGTCTAGCATACTCCGGTCCTGTTAACTCCTCTTTGAAGGTATGAAGACCGAAACCATTATGGATACACTGATTTAAGATACCACCTAACTCACGGTCACGCTCTAAAATCAGAATGCTCTCGATACCATTTCTTCTTGCTGATGCTGCTGCTGCTAAACCTGCAGGACCACCACCAATGATAATCACGTCATATGCTTTCATCTGTTCTTCCTCCTTATAATCTGTCTTTCGGGGTTCCAACGATGAACTTGGAATCGCGTCCAGATTTTCTAATTTCTGACTGATCTACGCCTAATTCTCTCGCAAGAATCTCAATCTGTCTTGGTGAACAGAAACCAGCCTGGCAACGTCCCATACCAGCGCGTGTACGACGTTTAATACCATCTAATGTAGTTGCACCTAATGGTCTATGGATTGCATCAAGGATTTCTCCTTCTGTAATCATTTCACAACGGCATACGATACTTCCATAAGCCGGATTCTCTTTAATCAAGGCATCTCTCTTCTTTTGTACAAGAGTTCAGATGTGTAACACCTTTTCTTGTTCCGTTGAAGGTCGGATCTTCCTGTAAGTTTAATTTATCCTTTAACATTCCTGCAACAAGAACTCCGATAGCCGGTGAGCTTGTCAGACCCGGAGACTCGATACCTGCTGCATCAAAGAATCCCGGTGCTTCATCTACTTCACCGATTACGAATTCATGGTTGTCCTCATGTGCACGAAGTCCTGCAAAGGAAGTGATAACCTGACGAATTGGTAAACCTTTTACTGTTGAACCAGCTTTGCTGATCAGCTCGTCAATTCCTTCCTGAGTAGTATTGGTTCCTTCTTTATTTTCAATATCAATAGCAGTTGGTCCTACGATTGTATTTCCATGGATTGTAGGTGATACTAATACACCTTTACCATATTTACCCGGTAACTGGAAGATTGTCTTATCTACGAAATCTCCTGTAACCTTGTCTAATAAGCAGTAATCACCACGTCTTGGTGTGATGTGGATCTTCTTAGAGCTCATCATGTTATGGAATACATCAGCGTATACACCTGCTGCATTTACAACACATTTTGTTGAGATTGCTCCGTTGTTAGTTACTAATTCAAAGCCACCGTCTTTTTTTAACGATATCTCTTACTTCTGTGTTAAATCTGAATTCAACACCGTTTGTAGCTGCATTTTCAGCCATAGCAATGTTTAATTCGAATGGGCAGACAATTCCACCTGTTGGTGCATATAATGCAGCAACAACATCGTCTGTTACGTTTGGCTCTAATGCCAATACTTCATCATGCTCTAAAATCTTTAATTCTTTTTACACCGTTCTTAACTCCTCTTTCATAAAGAGCCTCTAAGTTTGGTCTGTCTTCTTCATGTAAGCAAATTACTAAAGATCCATTTTTTCTAAAGGAGAAATCAAGCTCTTTAGAAAGATCTTCCATCATTACATTACCTTTTACGTTCAAATCTGCCATAAGAGCATCCGTTTTCAGCATCGAATCCGGCATGAACAATAGCGCTGTTTGCTTTTGATGTACCACAACATACATCTTCTGCTTTTTTTCTACTACGCAAGCATTTACCTGGTAACGTGATAACTCTCTAGCGATTGCACTACCAGATACCCCTGCTCCAATTATTACGACATCATACATGTGTCTGTTACTCCTTTCAGAAAGATGAGCAACGCTCCATCCTAGGATGCAGCATTGCTCAAACTCTTTATTACTATCGTGTTACATATTCCCTATAGCTTATGCCCAAGGAACGATTGCGTAAAGACCTACTGCTAATAAAGCACCGATGATTGGTCCAAAGATCGGAACTACTAAACCATAAGCGAAGTTAGATGTTCCTTTGTTCTTAATCGGTAAGCATGCATGTGCAAGACGAGGTCCTAAGTCACGGGCTGGGTTCATAGCATATCCAGTTGTTCCACCGAAGGACATACCACATGCTAAGATGATTACATATACTGCAACGTTACCCTGAAGTCCGTTCATACCGCCAACCTGAGCCATACCTTTGATTGCGAATACTAATACGAATGTTGCAACTGCCTCTGATACAATGTTCCATCCTGTGCTTGGGATAGAAGGACCTGTGGAGAATACTCCAAGGATTGTTGCTGCATCTTCTTCTGCATCGAACTGTTTCTTAAATGTAAGCCATACAATCCAAGCACCTACGAATCCACCAGCGATCTGAGCTACGATATAACCTGGTACCATGTTCCAAGCGAAGCTTCCGTCAGCTGCTAAAGCGATTGTTAATGCTGGGTTGAATGATGCACCTGAAGCTGCACCAAAGATAAATGCTGGAATCATAACGGCTGCTGCCCATGCCATAGTAATCTGAACAGTTCCGCCGCCCTTCATTCCTGATTTGCTAAGGTTAACGTTTGCACAAACGCCATCACCTAACATAATTAACATCATAGTTCCTAAAAATTCTGCCAAATATGGTAACATAAATGTTTCCTCCTCTTTACCCTATTTTATTACTAGTCTTCTTTTGCCCAACCAAAGGAGCATTTAACTGCTTTCTTCCATCCTTTGATTCTTGTCTCACGCTCTTCAGCACTGATTGCTGGTGTGAAAGTACGATCAAGAGATGTGTTAGCAATAACGTCTTCTTTGTCTTTTCCAGTAGCCAACAGCGATACCTGCTAAGTAAGCAGCACCCATAGCTGTTGTCTCTACACATGATGGGCGGTTTACAGGGCATCCACTGATGTCTGCCTGTGTCTGCATTAAGAAGTTGTTAGCACTTTGCGCCACCGTCTACGTTTTTAATGCAGCAAGGTCGATTCCTGAATCAGCTTTCATAGCCTGTAATACATCGTTTACCTGATATGCTAAAGATTCAACTGTTGCACGAACGATGTGATATTTGTTACATCCACGTGTTAAACCAACGATAACTCCTCTAGCATACTGATCCCAATACGGAGCTCCTAAACCTGTGAAAGCAGGTACTACGTAGCATCCAGCGGTATCTTTTACTCTTGTTGCCATGTACTCTGAATCCGGAGCGGTATCTACAACTCTTAACTGGTCGCGTAACCACTGGATAGAAGCACCTGCAACGAATACAGAACCTTCTAATGCATAGTTTACTTTGCCGTCAAGTCCCCAAGCGATTGTTGTTACTAATCCGTTCTTAGAGAAGATTGGTTTTTCGCCAGTGTTCATAAGTAAGAAACATCCTGTTCCGTATGTATTCTTAGCTTCACCAGCTTTGTAACATGTCTGTCCGAACAATGCCGCCTGCTGGTCACCTGCAGCTCCACCAATTTTGATAGGACCACCAAATAAGCTTGGATCTGCCTCGCCGTATACACAGCTTGACGGTTTTGCTTCTGGAAGCATGCATTTAGGAATGTTCAGCTCTGCTAAGATTTCATCATCCCACTGTAATGTATTGATGTTGAATAACATTGTACGGGAAGCGTTTGAGTAATCTGTTACATGAACTTTTCTTTTGTTAATTTCCAAATTAACCAAGTCTCTACTGTACCGAATAATAATTCGCCGGCTTCAGCTCTCTGTCTAGCACCAGGAACGTTCTCTAAGCATCCATCCTGATCTTTGTTCCTGAAAAGTATGCATCGATAACAAGACCTGTTTTTTCTCTGATTTTGTCAACGAGTCCTTTGTCTTTTTAAGCTATCGCAGTACTCAGCTGTTCTTCTACACTGCCATACGATTGCATGGTGTACAGGTTCGCCAGTAGCTTTATCCCATACGATTGTTGTTTCACGCTGATTTGTGATACCGATTGCTGCAATGTCTGTTGCTGTTGCGCCAACATTTTCCATTGCCTGTTTAGCAACCTCATACTGAGTTGCCCAAATCTCATCTGCATCATGCTCTACCCAGCCTGGTTTTGGGAAAAACTGTGTGAACTCTTTCTGAGCTACTGAGCACATCTCACCCTTCTCATTGAATAAGATACATCTGTTACTAGTTGTTCCGGCATCGAGTGCCATAACATATTTAGCCATTAAAAGCCCTCCTCCTTTTTTTGTGGTACTAATAATATCACATCAAAAACCAAAAGTAATCATACAAACATGTAAAAGTGTACAAAAGCGACCGGTTTGTGTCTGGAGTATTATATATTATGCATAGCAATTCTAAAACATGTCTTAATTTTTATTGTATTTTAAGCATAAAAACGGCTGTGTACAGGTTTTTCCCCATACACAGCCTTGTTACTTCTTATAACTTATGCTTTTGCTGCTGACATTCCGTTACTGAATTTGAATTTTCAAGCGTCCGGACTGCTACCGCAATCTGTTTACTGCGTTCTTCTGTCGTCATGTTTTTATTACTGGTTATAAAATCTAACAGATAATAAATGATGGATGTAGAAAAGAAATCTACCATAAACGCCCGTTCTTCACTGCGGATTCCCTTCATCTCACCTGAAGCTGACAGGAATCTGTCTACCTGCTCTGCAACGATTGCCTTTGTGCGGTCTGCCATCTGCTTCCACTCGATCTCGTTTGCTAGCTTTTTATAAAATGCACGATCTGCTTCCATGGTCTCCATCAGCTTTCGCAGCCACTCTTCAAAGGTAATGTCTCCGTCAACATCAATCTCTTCCATCAGTTCTCTGCAGCATATCCACTCGATAACTGCATATAAATCCTGAAAGTGATAATAAAAGCTCTGCCGTTTCATACCTGTCTCTTCCATAATATCCTGAACCGTTATCTTACGGATGGATTTCTGGCGCATCAGTTCTTTTTACAGCAAGTGCGATTTTTTCCTTCGTATTACAGCACATTTTTAGTTCCCCCTGTCACGTTCCGCATATTTTACGCATCGTAAAAAAAAAACTATTTATTAACTCCGCTATTTATTATAGCACGTTATGGTTTGTTTTGAAGTCGAATTACCGTTCTTTCTGTCGATTTGTACAAATAGCGATATTGTTAAACTTTTAACCATCTTTTTTATGCCTTTTATCTAATTCTATTTTTCTGTTTTTGTACACTTTGCCTATTGTGTTGAAAAAATTGGAACGTCAGGATATTGTGCATTCCATATTATGTCAATCATTCTCATGACACTTTTTTATTTTTGTCCAAAAATTTTACTTTTTGATGACGGTTCCGTCTTCTAAATCTGTTCCACTGCCCAATTTGGTGATCAGTACGGATTTTACTGCGGAATTGCCGATAAAGTCCAAAGCTGCCTCTACTTTCGGTTTCATCGTGCCTTCGCCAAACTGTCCTTCTTCCATGTATTTTTTTCGCCTGGGCGGTTGTCATATGGTCTATCGGCTGTTCTGATGCCGTACCATATTCTAAGCAGATTTTTTCTACACCGGTTAAGATGACAAGCATATCAGCATCCACTGCCTCTGCCAGTTTTTCCTGCCGCAAGGTCTTTTTTTTCGATTACTGCGGAAGCTCCTTTTAAACGGTTTTCCTGTGCAAGTACCGGTATTCCACCGCCTCCACAGGCTATGACTACCTGATCTGCATCTGCCAATGCACGGATGGTATCTATCTCTACGATTTCCATTGGCTTTGGTGTCGCTTACGATACGACGGTAGCCGCCTTCCACTTCTACCACATGATTTCCTTTTTTCTCTTCGGCCTCTGCCTCTTCTGCGGACATGATACGTCCTATGATCTTTGTCGGATGATAAAATGCATCATCATACGGATCTACCGTCATCTGTGTCAGCACGGTAGCTACCGGCTTATAGATTCCGCGGTTGAGCAGTTCGGTACGGATTGCATTCTGTAAGTCATATCCGATATATCCCTGACTCATGGCAGAGCAGACAGACATTGGTGTTGCCGTATATTCCGGATATATTTTGCAGAATTCGGACATTGCCGTATGGATCATACCGATCTGTGGGCCGTTACTGTGTGAAATGATGATCTGATAGTCCTCTTTTACAAAATCTGCGATTGCTTTTGCCGTCTTTTTCGCTGCTGCCTGCTGTTCCGGCAATGTGGTTCCTAATGCATCATGTCCTAATGCAATAACGATTCTTTTTTCTTCATGGGTTCCTCCCTATTTTTTTTCGCTGCACGCGTATTTTTTCTTAGAAATTATTTTCTATATTAACACATTTCCCGCATAAGAACAATAAGCAGCTCTTATAACGGGAAATGTAGGGAGAAATCATTTTTGTTATTCAGACGGTCTTTTGCCGAGTTTTACCGTCAGTTCTTTTTTCTTTGTAGGTACCATTGTCTGCTACCTGTACTTTGACTTTTACTTTTTTTCCTGCCTTATAGTATTTGAGTATTTCCTGCATATTTTCCATGGAGGTGACCTCTTTTCCGTCAAATTCGGTCAGGATATCACCTTTTGGATCCCTGCTTTTTCTGCTGCGGAACCCTCTGCTACTTTTGTGACATAGATTCCGTTTGGCATATTATAGGTATTGGCTACGTCATCCGTGATATCTGCACCGGAAATTCCAAGATATGCACTCTCGGATTCGTCCACTGCTTCACGGTTGATCGGATCATTGATGATCGGTTCTGCTTTTGACATCGGAATTGCATAACCCATTCCTTCAACTGCAGTGTCTGAATATTTTGCGGAGTTGATTCCTATGACCTGTCCCTCGACATTCAGTAATGCGCCACCACTATTACCAGGGTTAATAGCCGCATCAGTCTGAATCAGTTCATTGGTTACTGTTTCTCCTGATGTCTCATCCTCTAAGGTAACTCCACGGTTCAATGCACTGATCGCTCCGGTAGTTACGGACTGGCCGTATCCTAATGCATTACCGATCGCGATCGCAGTATCTCCAACTTTGATGGAATCGGAATCACCAACGGTTGCTACTTTGATCGCTTTCATGGTATCTGAAGAGATATCGGATAATTTTACTGCAACGACTGCTAAGTCACTTCCTGCATCTGTTCCTTTTACTTCTGCACTGACGGTCTGGTCATCGTAAAAGCAGACGGTTAATGTTGTGGCATCTGATACCACATGGTTATTTGTTACAATGTAAAGATATTGATCATCCTGACTGATGATAATTCCGGAACCTGCACTCTCTCCTTCATAGTTCTGGACTCTTCCGAAGAAATCACGATACTGCACTTCCGTCATATTGGTAATTGCTACGATGGACGGCATTACCTCATCTACGATCCCTGAGATATCGGATGATGTGGTCGTACTGTTTTTTCGTACCGGTCGTGGTTCCGGTTACTTTTGTGGTGCTGACGCTCTTCGTATCGGAGGTCTGTGCTTTGGAATTGTTATCTATCCCAAGTGCTTTCATTCCCGCATAGCCGGTTCCGACAAATACACCGCCTGCCACCAGTCCAAAAACTAATGCCAGCGCCACGCATCTTACCATTTTTTGCTTAAAGCCACCACCATGCAACCATTTTTTTTTTTGTTTCGGTGTTTCATAATGCTGATAACTGCTTCCTGCCTGATTGTAACTGTGGCCGGTGTTGTCATCTGCCCGCCATGTAGTATTTTCATTTCCTCCATCTCTTATATAACTATAAGAATAGCTGGAGTTGTTTTCATTTCTATTATCCTGATTGTCCATAAGATTGCCTCCCTCATGTTTCTCTTTTTTCTTTTCAGTTTATTTTTTGTTTATATTAAGGATTTTAGCTTTGGTTTTTGTGTCTACTATGTGAAAAAATGCTCAAGAGTTTGTGATGAATGTTTTGATTTTGTGTGAAAGAGGGGCAGGATGAATGATACAATATACAATATAAAATATAAAATATAAATATAATATTCAACCTCCTTGTTCAGTGTCGGGGATTAAGTGGCTCTAATCTCTCTGGGGAGATGTTGGCAGGTGGACGAAACCGATGCAGATTCGCCATCCTGGCTCAACTGCATCTTTTGCAGGCATCCGTGCCTGCAAATTTCTGTAAATGAGCAGAGAGTCAAGAGCCACTAAATCCCCGGCATAAGACAAGGTGGTTGGATATTGTATTGTATTCGAATCGTGACTCTTTTTATATCTCTTCGGCGATATGATGCAATATTCGGATTCGCTTTGCTTCTTATGGACGGAATCGTTAAGTTCTTAACACTCTGCTCTACCATCAGAAATTTCCGTGCACGGATGCACGGAAAAGGTGTGACTGAGCCATGGATGGCGAATTCACACCGGTTTCGTCCGCAGTCATCCCTTTTCCAGAGTGTTTAGAACTTTTGATTTCGGACATGGAAACAAAGTGAACCCGAATATTGTCTTGATTTATCCTGATATTTGATATGCATTACTCCAACATTTTTTTGCTATGATAAATATAGAAAAAGAGAAGACACGCATGCCTTCTCTTTCAGTTTCTTCCTATTATATAGTTGTACCCTATACAGCTAACTTAACTTCTTACCTGTTTATTCTACCGTAACCGACTTTGCCAGATTCCTTGGTTTATCAACATCGCATCCTTTTCCTACCGATACATAATATCCAAAAAGCTGTAACGGTATGATCGCCAAAGAATTGGTAAAGTATTTATTCGTCAGTGGAATGTAGATCGCATAATCCGCTGCCTTTTCTATATCGATATTGCCTTCGTTGGTAACTGCCATAACAAAAGGCTCCACGGGTTTTTACCTCTACCATGTTGCTGACCGTTTTTTTATAAAGGTCTTCCTGGGTTGCAACCGCTACTACTAAGGTTCCGTCCTCTATTAAGGAAATCGTTCCATGTTTTAATTCGCCTGCCGCATATGCTTCGGAATGTACATAAGATATTTCCTTTAACTTTAAGGAACCCTCCATAGAAATCGCATAGTCGATGCCTCTTCCGATAAAGAACACATCTTTTGCTGCGATATAACGGTTTGCAAATTTCTGTATTTTCGTCTGGTTTGATAAGAGCAGTTCTATCTGATCCGGAAGTTTTTTCAGATCTCCTAAGTATTCCTCTACTTCCCGATTCGTGATCCTGCCTCTTCTGCCGCTGCAAATTTGATTGCTAACAGGTACTGTGCGATCAACTGTGCACTATAGGCTTTGGTTGTTGCAACTGCAATTTCCGGTCCTGCCCAGGTATACATGACTTTATCTGCTTCCCTTGCGATGGAACTTCCGATGACATTGACGATTCCAAGTGTCTTGATCTCCTGACTTTTTGCTTCACGCAGGGCTGCTAAGGAATCGGCTGTCTCACCGGACTGGCTGATGATAATGACTAAATCATTTTCATCTAAAATCGGATTCCGATAACGGAATTCTGATGCCATATCCACTTCTACCGGGATTCTTGCCATGCCTTCCATCACATATTTTGCCGTAACTCCGGTATGGTATGCCGAACCACAGGCTACGATATGAATCCGGTTGATCGCACGGATATCCTCATCTGTCATGCCCAGTTCTTCAATCTCTATTTTTCCATCTTTGATCCTTGGGCTTAAGGTATCACGCACGGTCTTTGGCTGCTCATACATCTCTTTGAGCATAAAATGCTCATATCCGCCTTTTTCCGCTGCGTTGACATCCCACTCGATCATCTTGCTTTCTTTTTGGATCGGCTCTCCATCCACATTGTAGAATTCCATGGCATCTTTTTCAAACATGCGATCTCTTCATTCTGGATGAAAAATACCTCTCTCGTATATTTGAGCACTGCCGGAACATCGGATGCGATCAGGTTTCCGTCCGTTCCTTTTCCGACGATCAACGGACTGTCTTTTCGCACGGAATATACGGTATCCGGATAGTCCGAGAAAATAATGCCCAATGCATAGGAGCCTTCTACCCTGTGCATGACTTTCGTAATAGCTTCTAATGGGTTGCCTTTGTAATAATAATCTAGTAACTGTGCTAAAACTTCCGTATCAGTTTCTGAAATGAAACGATACCCCTTTCTAAAAGCATATTTTTTAATTTCAGGTAATTCTCTATAATTCCGTTGTGAACAACCGCAATGGTCTGATCGGTATTGCAATGCGGATGTGCATTGACATCGGATGGTTCGCCGTGCGTTGCCCAACGGGTATGACCGATTCCGACATGACCCGGAAGCATGGTTCCATCATGTGTCAGTTCACTTAACACCTTCAATCTCCCGGTGGCTTTTTTTACATGGATTTTTTCTCCATCATATACTGCCATTCCTGCTGAATCATAACCACGGTATTCCAGCTTTGACAGCCCTTCTAATAAAATCGGTGCTGCCTGGCTTTCTCCTACATATCCTACAATTCCACACATACAAAATTCCTCCATATGTTGTTTTCACTACCTGCAAAAAAGTTCTTACTGTATTTTTACTGCTTCTGTCTCTTTTGTATAACCGGTATCGTTAATAATCTGTTTGCTTTTTTCTTTTTACACTGTCGGTCGGAGTATATGTGTCCGAACCAAACAGGTATTCATGCAGCTCGATAACGTTTGTCTCTAAATCCAACGGAATGACACAATCGCCGCGTTTGCCCATGTTTTTGGTCTTTAACTCAAATGGGAATCCTGAATTGTCTACCATTTTATAACTTAATGCATGGCTTCCTAAGGATAACATCTGTTTTGGTGTAATGTTGGTACTGATATCATCAAACACTTCATCAACGACACTGTTAATCGTTGTGACACCTGATTTCTGAACTTTTGTTATCATTGCCTCAATAACGGTTCTCTGACGTTCGGTTCTCTTATAGTCATCTCCTGCCAGCTTACGGATTCGTGCATAAGCAGTAGCCTGTACACCATTTAAATGAAGTACACCGGAACCACTTAAGGTTGTATTCTTCTTTCCGGTTACCTGTGCAACTTCTCCGGAATATTCGTCGATCTTTGCAACTTCCTGTGGAGTAACATCAATGTCGACTCCTCCGATCAGGTCGATGGTTTCTACCAGTGCATTAAAGTCAACGGCCACATATTTTTGATCTTTAAATCTAAGTTTGTATTCAGGGCTTCGATTGCCTGCTTTGGGCCGCCTCTCTGGTACGCAGAGTTCATTTTTGCATAAGTATCATCTTTTACATTCAGATAAGTATCACGGTATATGGATACCAGTTTGACTTCTTTAGAATCATTGTTGATACTTGCAAGCATGATCGTATCAGAGTTACCGGATTCATAAGTTCCATTGTCACGGTTGTCCAGTCCGAACAATGCAATGACCGTATATTTTCCCATGACTTCATCGGTACTATCGTCTAGATCATTCATTAAGATATCATCCTCATCCAGCTTATTATAGTCAATTTTTTCTAATTTCAGCCAGACAAAAACTGCTGCTAACAGTATTAACAGTATTACAATCTCAACAATAAACATTACTTTTCTGCGTTTTGCACGCTGTTTTTTGTTGTTTTCTTTTTTTTCTTTGTATCTCCCATTTTCTCACCTTATTTTTTTAATTATTTTTGCTTATCATACAGGAACTGTGAATAAAATACAATTATTTTTTTTCTTAATTTTTCTTTTTATGCAAACACTCATGTATGTACAGCCAGCTTTTGAGTATTCCTCCCTGTTCCTCTTTTGTCATGTTAAAATATTCTTCCATCGACAATTTGATGGGCTGCATCTGTACTTCGTTCTCACATCGGTAGCAGATGACTTCCTTCCTTCTGGATGCCTCTCGGAACTGTCCGCATTCCGGGCAGATATAAATCTTCATAGCATTTTCCCTCCCTGACTTATGTCTGAACTGTGATAAATACGCCGTTACCCTGCACCTCTATGGCACCGGAATCCGCAGGTATGAAAAAACTTTCGCCTTTTTTTCCTGTTTTTTCCTCTCCGGCAACCCGTAACTTCATACAGCCTTCCATAATGGTTAACGTTACAAATGAATCTTTGCAGTTCTCTATCTTTAACTCTTCCTGACACTCATATCTTACTGCCGTAAAATAATCGCATCGTCCAAGGATTGTTTTCTCCTGTCCTGTCTTTACCGGTATGGAAACTTCTTTTTTCTTTAAGTTGCTGACTTCAATCGCTTCCGCAATGTGCAGCTTTCTAGGATTTCCATCCGCATCCCTTCTGTCGTAGTCATAGACCCGGAAAGTACAGTTTGAATTCTGCTGGATCTCATAGATGATGATACCTGCTCCGATCGCATGGATCGTCCCTGCCTCCACTAGGAAATAATCTCCTTTGTGTACCGGCACTTTATTCAGAACTTCTAAGACCGTATTTTTCTTCAATACGTCTTTTAAACTCTTCTTTAGTCATGTCTCGATTGACACCAAAATAGATATAAGCATCCTCGTCACATTCTACAATATACCAGAGTTCTGTCTTTCCGTTGTCCATCCCAGACGCTTTTTTGCATAGGCATCATCGGGATGTACCTGTATCGACAGCTTTGTTTTGCATCAATAAATTTGCACAGGATCGGAAATGAAGCATATCGGCTTCCCTGCTCTCCCTAAAATGGCTTCTCTGTGTTCTGCGATATAATCCTCTAACGGCATTCCTCCTGTTCGCCTTCGGCTATAAAAAGATGGTCCGTCAGGATGGCAGGAAATTTCCCAGCTCTCTGCCACTTTTTCACAGGTACTGCTCTTTCCGTAATCTCTCTTAACTTTGTGCCTCCCCAAAGATAATCCTTATAGGAGGGAGCAAGTTTTATGATTTTCTCCATACTTCTTCCTTCTATTATATTGCTTGTATTTCTTTTCTGAAATTTTCTAAAAATGGTGAGGATGCCTGTGACAACACCCTCACCCCTCTGCTATTTAAACTTTTTCATCAGTGCATCTTCAAGCTCCTGTAACTGCTCTTTGGAACTCTCGAGACTGTCACCTTTTACTCCAAAATAAAATTTGATTTTTGGTTCTGTTCCGGACGGACGAACGCAGCACCATGCACCATCACTTAATTCATAATACAGTACATTGAATTCCGGAAGTCCGGTGGACTCTGTCTTTCCTGTTGCTAAATCGGTTCTGGTATCCGCCTTATAATCACGGACTGCCTGCACTTTGAATCTTCCAAATTCTGATGGCGGTTCTTTTCTTACCTTGTCCATCATATCCGGATCTGCTGTGCTCCATCTATTCCCTTTAAGGTGATCGTGGCAAGTCCTTCCTTATAATAACCGTATTTTTCATACATATCAAGCATGGCATCCCAAAGTGTCTTTCCTTGGGACTTGCAGTAAGCTGCCACTTCACAGAGCATCATGACTGCAACGCAGGCATCTTTATCTCTTGCATAAGTTCCTGCAAGACATCCGTAACTCTCTTCTAAGCCAAATACATAGTGATATGTGTTCTGCTCTTCAAACCACTTGATCTGCTCTCCGATATACTTGAATCCGGTCAGCACCTCGATCAAATGAACACCATATGCTTTTTGCGATCGCCTTTGCCATGTCGGTAGTTACGATTGTCTCTACCAACGCCGGTTTTTCCGGCATGGTACCATTTTCAGTACGCTCTCTTAAGATATACTCTGCGATCAGCATACCGGACATATTTCCGGTAAAGGAAATGTAGCCGCCGTTTACGGTATCTTTACAGTATACGCCGAGACGGTCTGCATCCGGATCTGTGGCTAAGACAATATCTGCATCTTTTTCTTTAGCTAACTTTTAATGCTAACTCAAATGCTTTCGGATCTTCCGGGTTCGGGTAGGATACCGTCGGGAAGTTACCATCCGGTTTTTCCTGTTCCGGTACAACATAAACCTGTTCAAATCCTAACTCTTTTAATACTCTTCGCACCGGAAGGTTTCCTGTTCCGTGAAGCATGTGTATACAATTCGGATATCTTTTGCCATCTCTTTGATGATCTCTGGATGGATGGACTGTTTTTTCAGTTCTTCCATATAACGGTCATCTAAAGATGCATCGATCACATGGAAAAGTCCTGTTTTGACTGCTTCTTCTTTTCCCATGGTCTTTACACTGGAGAACTCTGTAACCTTTGCAACTTCTGCAAGGATATTTTTATCATGAGGCGGTGTGATCTGCGCACCATCCTCCCAGTAAACTTTGTATCCATTATATTCACGCGGAATATGGCTCGCCGTAATCACAATTCCGGCTATGCAATGCAGTTCCCGCACTGCAAAGGACAATTCCGGTGTCGGACGCAGACTGTCAAAAAATGTAGGTCTTTATTCCATTTGCATTTAAGCAGAGTGCTGCTTCTGTTGCAAATTCCGTAGACATTCTTCTCGAGTCATATGCGATTGCCACACCCTTTTCCTGTCCGTTCTGGCTCAGGACATAATTTGCAAGTCCCTGTGTTGCCTGACGCACGGTATAGATGTTCATGCGATTTGTTCCGGCTCCGATCACTCCACGCAGTCCGCCTGTTCCAAATTCTAACTGACGGTAAAATCTGTCTTCTATCTCTTCTTTGTTATTCTCGATTGCTTTCAGCTCGGCTTTTTTGTAGCATCATCAAAATAAGGATCACTGCACCACTGCTGATATATTTTCATATAATCCATTTATTTTACCTCTTTACGCCAATAATCTAATGTCTCTTCTATCGTACGTTCTAATGGAATCTCCCGTTTCCAGCCGGTACACTCCACCAGCTTCCGGATGTCTGCCTCTATGATCGGCACATCGACCGGTCGCAATTTTGCCGGGTCTACCTCTACTTTGATATCGGCTTTGGAAAAAGATACGATCGTGTCTAAAATCTGCTGAATGGAAACAGCATGTCCGCTTCCGACATTGTATGTCTCACCGGCTTTTCCATGCTCCATGATCAGTGCATAGGCACGGATCACATCTCTGACATCCGTAAAATCTCTTGGCACTCAGATTTCCCACACGCATGACTGCTTCTCTTTTTCCTGCTTCAATCTCTGCTGCCTGCTGACAAAAATCTGCCACAACAAACATCGGTGTCTGGTTCGGTCCAATATGATTGAACGCCCGTACCATCATGACATCTAATCCGTAAGCATCTGCATAGATTTTTCCAAGCATATTCTGGCATGCTTTCGTTCTTCGCATAGATGTTGCCCGGTCTGCTGCAGTTATCTTCTTTGATCGGTGTCTCCTGTGGCAGAATATGTCCGTATTCCTCACCGGAACCGATCAGTAACATTCTTGCTTTGATACCGGATTCCCGAAATGCTTCTAATACATTCGAGCCGCCCTTGACGTTTACGTCGATCGTCAGCGCCGGATTCTTCCAGGAAACACTGACAGAGCTCTGTGCTGCTAAGTGAAAGATCCAGTCCGGCTGTTCTGCCTTAAAAAAGTCCGGTAATGTCATCTTTTTTTAAAATGTCCGAGATCACATACTTTGACATTCTCTGCCTCTATCTGCTCCTGCAAGATCTTTGTAACCGTAACTTCCATATGAAGTTCTTCTTTTAAATAACGCATCAGGTAAGCACCTACAAAGCCTGCTCCACCTATAATCAATGCTTTCATATTTTCGTCCCTATTAAATATTCTGGATTTTAATTTCTTCTTCTACAAAAGCCATATCGTTCTTTACCATACGCTCTACTAATTCCGGGAATGCGATCTCACGTTTCCAGCCAAGTGTTGTCTCTGCTTTTTTCGGATCTCCGATCAAAAGCTCTACCTCTGCCGGGCGGAAGAATTTTGGATTTACTTTGACTAAAACTTTTCCGGTTGCTTTGTCTTTTTCCGATCTCGTCTACATGCTTCCTTCCCATGCGATCTCGATTCCTGCCTGTGCAAATGCTGTCTCTACAAATTCACGGACGGTTCGTGTCTCGTTGGTTGCGATCACATAATCATCTGCCTCTTCCTGCTGAAGCATTAACCACATTGCTCTGACGTAATCTTTTGAATGACCCCAGTCACGCTTTGCATCCATGTTTCCAAGCTCTAAATGATCCTGTACACCATGCTTGATTCTTGCTACTGCATCTGTGATCTTACGGGTTACAAATTCTTTTCCTCTTCTCTCACTCTCGTGGTTGAATAAGATTCCACTGCATGCATACAGATCATAACTCTCTCTGTAATTCTTTGTGATCCAGTGTCCATACAATTTTGCTACTCCGTATGGACTTCTCGGATAGAACGGTGTGGTCTCTTTCTGTGGGATCTCCTGTACTTTTCCAAACATTTCGGAAGTAGATGCCTGATAGAAACGGCAGCTTGGTTTTACGGTACGGATCGCTTCTAACATATTGGTAACACCTAATGCATCAATCTCTGCTGTTCCGACGGTGTATCCCAGGAAGTCGCAACAAATGACTGCGCTGCTAAGTTGTATACTTCATCTGCCTGAGAAATCTTCATTGCAGAAATCAATGAGATCGGGTCTGTCATATCTGCATAGATAAAGTTGATCTTATCTTTGATATGGTCTACATTTCCGTAATCTGCGACACTCTTTTTCTTCTCATGATGCCGTATACATTGTAGCCCTTTTCTAATAACAGTTCTGCTAAGTATGAACCATCCTGTCCTGTGATTCCTGTAATTAATGCGTTTTTCATGTTTATTCTCCTTATTTTTCTTCCTTTGAAGCTTTTTACTTTTCGTATTTAGATATACTCATCACGATTGCAGATCTTTAAGTTTTCGAGTACCTTTTTGATATCTCCGGCACTGTTTTTGTTGCAGATCAGGGTTGCATCCTCTGTATCTACGATGATCAGGTCTTCGATTCCAACCGTGGCGATCAGCTTCTGACTTCCCTCTATAATATTATTCTTACTGTTTATGGTAATAATATTACCATTTACTACATTTCCGTTTTCGTTGGATTTTTGATTCTTCCAACCGCTAACCAGGAGCCGACATCGTCCCATCCGAACACTCCCGGCAGGATATAGATATTGGATGCCTTTTCCATAATGCCATAGTCGATGGACTCTGACTGGAAAGTCGGGAAAATATTTTCAAGTACAATATCTTCTTCCGGTGTTCCGATGGCATCTTTTGATCTTCATCAGTCCCTCATAGGTAGAACCCATATATTTTTTCAGATTATCCAAGATCGTGGAGATCTTCCAGACAAACATTCCACTGTTCCAGAGGTATTCCTCTGTTGCTAAGTATTCTTTTGCAACCTCTAAACTCGGTTTTTCTACAAAGCGTTCTACTTCATATGCCTGACCGTCTGTTTTATCAGAATTGAACTTGATGTAGCCGTAACCGGTCTCCGGATAGTCCGGGGTGATTCCGATCGTTACCAGATTGGCACCCTTTTCTGCTACTGCGCAACCTTCAGACAGTGTGTTGACAAACATGGTATTGTATTTGATCAGATGGTCTGATGGCAATACCATCATCAGTGCATCCTCATATTTTTTTTTGCTATGTGTATTGCTCCTAAACCGATACAAAGGTGCCGTATTTCTTCCGATCGGTTCGCAGAGGATGTTCTCCTCCGGAATTCCCGGAAGCTGTTCTAATACGAGCGGTTTGTAATCTTTGTTTGTTGCAATATAGATATCTTCTAATTCTACCAGCGGACGGATTCTCTCTACCGTAAGCTGTATCATTGTCTTTCCATCATCTGTCAGAGATAAAAACTGTTTCGGCATGTGCTTTCTGCTTCTTGGCCAGAAACGTTCTCCTCTTCCTCCTGCCATGATCAAGGCTGTCTTTTTTCATGCATCAGTCCTCCTGTTTGTATTTTTAGAATTATTTCTTTTTTGATCTTTTTAATAAGGATACCAGATTTATGCGGATCAGCATAAACAACGTAACGATATAACCTCTGATAAATTTCAAAAGCTGACGTTTGGATTCCCCGTACATCCGCTTGTTAAATGTGATCGGTGTCTCGCCTATATTTAATTTCTTTCCCTGCTCACGCTTATTGATCTTCATCCGCAGGATAACCTCCTGCAGCACATCGTAATTATTGCGTGTCAGTGTTACCGCTTTGATCGCTTTGCATCATACATCCGGTAACTTGTGGAAATGTCTTTGCCCGGATTCCCAGACAAAGACGCATGGTCGTATTGAGAATCTTTGACATGATATAGGAAGTCTTTGAGTCATTGGACACTCCGCCTTTCGTATATCTCGAACCTATGACAATGTCATAACCTCCTCTGTCAAACATTCTGCTGATATCTGCAATATTTTTCGGATTGTGAGAACCGTAGGCATCTAACACTAACATTCGTTTTTTGGTTACATACTTGATACCGGTACGGAACGCTCCTGCATATCCCGGCTCTTCCTGCGGATAATACAGAGTATTATTTTTCTCACATACCTCCTTGGTGTTGTCTAATGGTTTCGCAGAATCAATTACTATGACTTCGTAATCGTCCTTTAATTTCTCCATCACTTTATGAATCTGTGGCAATAAAATTTTCAGATTCTCGGCTTCTTTATACGCCAATAACACCACGCTGGTCGACATAATTCTTCTCCATTTCTCCTTTTAATCTCTCATATATAAGTCTCTGGTGTAGACTTTTTTCAAATACATCTTCTAACTCATCTGTAAAACGGTTTGCCACGATGACATCACATTCCTGCTTAAATGCATCTAAATCATGTGTCACACGGCTTCCGTAGAATTTCTCTTCGTTCAGTGTCGGCTCGTATACTACAACTTCTACACCTTTTTGCTTTGATACGTTTCATAACACCCTGTATGGATGACTGGCGGAAGTTGTCGGAATTGGATTTCATGGTCAGACGATATACACCGACTTTGACATCTGTTCTTTCCGGAAATCCTGCTTTTTTTAAAATTCTCTCTGCCACGAAATCTTTTCTGGTACGGTTGGCATCTACGATCGCCTCGATGATGTTCTCCGGCACGTCCTGATAATTTGCCAGTAACTGCTTGGTATCCTTTGGCAGACAGTATCCACCGTAACCAAAGGACGGATTGTTGTAATGAGAACCGATTCTTGGGTCAAGTCCCACACCGTCAATGATCTGTTTGGTATTGAGACCATGCCCCTCTGCATAAGTATCTAACGCATTGAAAAAGCTTACGCGCAGTGCTAAATAAGTATTCGCAAATAATTTTACTGCCTCTGCCTCTGTCGTATCGGTAAACAGCATCGGAATATCTTTTTTGATCGCACCTTCTGCGATTAAATCTGCGAATTTTCCTGCTGCCTTGCAGAGTCTTTCGTCATCCTGTGGTGCACCCACAATAATTCTGGACGGATAAAGGTTATCATAAAGTGCCCGTCCTTCTCTTAAAAATTCCGGTGCAAAAATGATGTTCTCACAGTTGAATTTTGCACGCACATTTTTTTGTATATCCTACCGGAACTGTAGATTTGATAACCATGATCGCATTTGGATTGATGTCCATAACGGTTTCAATGACCTGCTCTACGGAACTGGTATCAAAGTAATTCTTCTTCTCATCATAATTTGTCGGTGTTGCTATCACTACAAACTCTGCATCTGCATATGCTTCTTTTGCATCCAGGGTTGCTGTCAGGGAAAGTTCTTTTTCCGCTAAATATTCTTCAATCTCCTTATCGACGATTGGAGATTTCTTATGATTAATCATTGCCACTTTTTCCGGTACAATATCCACGGCATATACATCATTATGCTGTGCCAGTAATACGGAAATTGACAATCCCACATAACCGGTTCCTGCTACTGCAATTTTCATATTCTTTTCCTCACATTACTATTTTTATCTATTTTACCTAGTGTGTTCATAATAACTAATTAATTGTAACACAAAATATTGGTAATGTCTAACAGTTTCTTACTTTGTCCTGACCTTTAAAATGTCAGAATAAGAACCGTAAGCCGTTGTATTACCATTCTGTCTGTATGCACGGACTTTATATTGATAAGTTTTCTTAGATTTCAGTTTCTTATTCGTATAAGTTACCGTAGTACCTTTTTTGATGGTCGTTACCTTTTCCCACTTCTTTTTTGTGGAATTATAACGGTATATCTGATATCCGTCTGCCCGCGTTGTCTTTTTCCATGTCAGCTTTACACTGTTTTTTTGTTTTCTTTTTTGCAGTCAGAGCGCTGACTTTTTTCGGCTTTGCTGCCGTATAAAGGACATCCGAATAGCTACTGTATGATGTCTTACCTCCTGTACTCCGGTATGCACGGATTTTATACTTATATGCCCTTGCCGCCTCACGTTTTTTATCGGTATAAGAACTCTTACCGGATGATACTGTCTTAAGTTTGACATATTTTTTCTTTGCAGGATCATATCGGTATATCTGATAATTCGTTGCTCCGGTCAGTTTGTTCCACTTGATCTGAACGGAATCTGTTTTTAATGTACCGTTTTTTACCCCCTTTATCTTACCTAATTGAATCTTAAAGAGGAACTCAAAGCGCCACTGTAATTTCCTTTAAATGTCACTTTTACGGTATAGGTTCCCGGCTCTTTTCTGCCGGAACTCCGGCTTATCGTATAATTTTCGCCGAAATCACTTTTCCGGTTTTATCATATACCTTTACCGATGGTTCTTTCGTTTTTCCATCATAGGTATAGGAGTCATTTTCCTAATACGATCTTATTCGGTGCTGAAATGTTGCTCTTACTCAAAGTGATATTACAATCCTTACATTTGGTGGTGATGCTTCCATCCGTGCCCTTCGATGCATCTGCCTTTGTAACGGAAGTTTCCTGATCCGATCCGTATGCAGGCAGGCAGTGGTCTTTGTAAATGCCTTGATCCTTGCACACATCGGAGTTGTGTTTGTATGCAGGTCATACCAGCCGGATGTGCTGCTCATTTTTGAGCAGGCTCTGTCCTGCTGCCGTACTGCTCTTAAAAAGGAAATCCAGCCGCCATTTGTATAAGAAGTGTCTACAAAAATCGTCACTTCATTTCCCGACGGATTTTCTAACTGATATACCACGGAAAAAGTATGTCCCGGATATAATATAATCTGTTTTTCTAATGGAATCGTATAATATCCTGCATATCCCGGCATTGTTCCGCTCTGAGTTGCTGCAAGTGTCCGCTGGTCGGATTGCCTGCATCCGGGTCTTTATATATGGATAATTTGTATTTTACATTGGTATCATATATTCCTAACGATACTGCCGAAAGTATCTGTGGTGAGCTTCCATAAACTTTGAATATGTCACCCGCCATGCCATTGTTATTGATCTTGATCCTTGAGATTCCGTTTCCACCATCATACTGATAATTATAACTGTAATTATCCGCTCTTTCAAAATCAAATACAAATGCCTGAGAAGATATGGATGCATCTTCATAGGACATCCAGAAATATCCGTTTTCTCCCGAATCAGTTCCCCAACTGTTGCGGATCGCCATGCACCGTCCTCTTTGGGGGTCTGATTGAAATGTTCTTTTGAAAAGGCATCCTCCCAGCCGACAATGGTGACTGCATGACCGCTGCCTGTTCCACTTGGATTATAATATGAATTATAGGTTGCGTTTCGATAGCCGCCACTTTCCTGATATCCGATATTTAGTGCCCCCATATTGCATGACCATCTGTTTGATGGATTCCATATCACTCGAACTGATCCAGTATGCATTCTGCATATGTGCCCAATCCTGTCCATATGCCAGTGAATCCGGTAACTGTGCCGTTGTACTTAACGTATCATATGGCAGCGCACTTTCTAAAGCTGCTCCCTGCCAGCCGGCAAGTGCCCAGGTGGTAAACATGGAATTACCGCCCTGATTTGCAAAATCTTTTGTCAATGGCGTTGTTGCATCACCTTCTGTATTTCCAAGCGGGTCTGTCACATGGTGATAGAAAAAGTATGCAAGCTGATATTCTGATAAATCTAATGCATTGGTAGCATAGCCTTTTGTAATTAAGGATGCTTCTGCCGATGCTAAAGCCGCAAAGGACCAGCAGGTCTGATAACCGCCCTGTTTTCTGACAGTTCCGTCAGGCTTCTGGCATCATACTTTTCAGGAATGCCGGCACCATATGCCCGTACTCCTGCTTTTGACTGTGTTCCGGCTGTCTTTGGCAGCTCCAAGTCCACAAATGATACCCCTCTCCCTGTTCTGCTGTCTGTTGACTGTTCTCTGCCTGTCCTGTTTCGTTCTCAGCATAAACAGTCTGGGGACACAATCCAATGATCATGGCTGTTATTAAAAATACTGCTGAAATCCTTTTTATCATATACGGCCCCTTGTCTGTTTAATATTTTTCATGAGTCCTATTATTCTAAGCAGGTTGTATCCGTAACCCTGAGCTGCTGCCCAGCCTTTTCCTGTTGGATTATCCGGAATTCCCAACCACTCTACATACGGTGCACAGCCTCTTGCTACATATTTAAAACGCTCATCCACACAAGTCTGTTTTAACGGTTCTGTGCTTGCATAGGCCTTCAGGTGCTGTACCTGCGCACGGATTCCTGTTCTTACATCCGGAAATACATTTCCTGCAACTCCGCCACCGGTTGCTCCAAGTCCTCAAAGTTACACTGTGTTGCCTGCACATCGCCACCAAACTGTAAAAATCCTGTTTCTAAGCAGCATCTGTGCAAACAGTACTTCGGCACGCACTCCTTCGGCGGTTGCTTCTTCCACGACGATCTTACAAAAATTCATCAATATTGGCTGCCCCTTTAGAAGCATAGATGTCTGCCGGGAATGTTTTTCCTGAGCTACGGTAATATGCTGCCATCTGTGCTGCATTTACGGTAGAGGCTCCCATGATCTTATAACCCATACTCAAAGTTGCTACGTCGGAATAGGAACCATAGTTTTTACCATTTCCCCGATGTCTTGATCGTACTGGATCTGATAGTAATAGGTTGTTCCTACGGAAGATACCTTACTATCCCTGTATTGTGTTCCGCTTACGGTTGCCACAACCTGATAACCACTGTTTTTGCGGTACTTCTTTTAATCTGATACTGTGTTGCTCCGCTGACACCACACCATCTTACGAGTGCTTTATCGCCTTCTATGACTGCCATTGCACCCTGAACCTTCTTTTTAAGGTTTTTCCTGACTTCACACTGCTTAGAGAACTTTTGCCGCTTACTGTACCTGATAACTGATAAGCGCGCACTTTGTAATAGTAGGTTTTTCCCTCGGTACGATTGGTATCTGTATAGCTGGTTGCCGATGTACTTTTGATTTTTTTATAGGAACCGTTCTTTTTTCGTACTCCGGTAAAGTTCGTATCGATTTGCTCCGTTCACTGCATTCCACTGAATCTCTAACTTGGTACTGGAAGCAGAACGAACAGAAGTAATACCTGATTTCTTTAATGCACGACAGGACTTAATTCTGAAAAGGAACCATATCCTGTTCCGCTCTTCTGCTTTTTATTGCCCGAACCTTATAATAGTAAGTCTTTCCGGCAGAACGCTTCTTATTCAGATAAGTGGCAGAGGATGTTCCTGCCACTTTCTGATAGTTACCATTTTTAGATGTGCTACGGTATATCTGATAACCGGATGCACCTTTTACGGTTTTTATCTGTAATTTTATCTGTGTACTGGTGTAAGAATACACCTTATTAATGGATGCAGTCTGAAGTGTACTTCCGGATACTACCTTTGAGTAGGAGCTGTATCCTTTACACGTCCTGTCTTATTCACTGCACGCACCTTTTATAATAATAGCTTTTTCCTGTCTTAAGAGAACTGTCAGTATATTCTTTTCCTTTACGGTAGCAACATAGCTGTAGGTACCATTCTTAGAGGTACTGCGATAGAGCTGATAATAGCTTGCACCAGTTACCTTGCCCCATTTTTACTTTCAGCTTTTCTCCGCTATAGGATGTCACGGAACTAATCACGGGTGTCTTTAAATTTCTTGCACTCTTCTGACTGCTGTAGGTACTATAACTGTAAACTTTATCTGCTACTTTCTTCACTGCACGGACTTTATAATAATATTTTTTACCCTCTGTACGATTTTTATCTGTATAGGATAACGATGTTGTTTCTTTTATTTTCTTATAAAAGTGCTGTTTTTGCTTGTACTGCGGTATACCTGATAATATCCTGCACCTGTCACAGACTTCCATGCCACTTTCAGTTGTCCCTGCTTTTTACGGATTTTACATAACTGATGGT
>VOFC01000070.1_pt1 | contig 42000 bp, 58 predicted proteins | sample 5384161 | NCBI WGS metagenome assembly VOFC01 (sample SAMN12384722, study PRJNA508395) | human gut metagenome | isolation source: healthy gut B | host: Homo sapiens
CTTCTTAAATCTACAGATGTTGTTGATTTCTGGATAAAAACGAAAGAGTGGACATTAATGTCCACTCTTGTCAGTTGAATATAACTCAGAATAGCTTATAGGGGAGTCGAACCCCTGTCTTCGCCGTGAGAGGGCGACGTCTTAACCACTTGACCAATAAGCCATATCTTTAACGCTTTGTGTAAGTCGTTACCGCAAAGCACTTCATTATAATACACGTTAATCGGTATTTCGTCAAGCACTTTTTTAAACTTTTTTTAATTTTTTTTATTTTTTTCAAAACCACCTAAAATCCATATGTTTTCAGCCTGTCACACAGCCACAGTTTTAACATGATGCAAAAACAAACCTTCTTAATATTGATACAGCTGGTATATGCCGCATAACATATACCAGCTGATTATAATTATATTATCTGCATGTGCCAATTCTGTATAAAAACACTTACACAGATATTATGCAAAGTTAAATATAGCTGTAAACAATCCTGCTGAAGCAACGCCCATTATTATACCTGCAAGTAATACACCTGCAAGCACTGCTATTACACTCTTCTTAAATCCCATATCAAGAAAACTTGCTGCAAGTGTTCCCGTCCATGCTCCTGTACCAGGAAGTGGTATGCCAACAAACAACAAAAGTGCTACAAACAGTCCATTACCTGCCTTGGCTTTAAGTTTCTCTCCGCCCTTGTGTCCTTTTTCAATACAGAAAGTAAAGAACTTACCGATATATTTCTTATCCGCTCCCCACTCAAGGACTTTTCTTGCAAAAAGGTAAATAACCGGTACGGGAAGCATATTACCTATTACACATATTATATAAGATTGCAGCAAAGGAAGCTGGAAACCCTGCGATATAGGAATCGCACCTCTTAGTTCCACAATAGGCACCATTGATACCAGAAAACATATAAGATATTTTTTAACATTTCTCACCTCATGATATTATTAAGATTATTCATTGTATTTTAATGCTAACCCGTCAAATATAACATATATATATGTATTCTGACAAGTCATTATGCTGCTGCATATTAAACATTTATGCTACAGCACATCAAACAACGATAACTGGTTACTCTCTGCCATACCATCAAGCAGCTTTAACTCACTCAGCTTATCAATAACTGTCTGTCCTATCTTTGCACGCTGTCTTAAGTCATCCTTTGATAAAAACTTTCCACCTCTTGCTGCTATCTCTATAGATTCTCCGGCTGATTCACCTATCTTTGATACAACCTTAAAGGATGGCATTATTTTTCCATCTATTATCTGGAAGCTTCTTGCCTTGGCCTTATATATATCTATTGGTGTGAATTCATATCCACGCGCATACATTTCCTGGACTATTCTCATATCCTTGTATTCATCAAGCTCTGTTTTTTCTATAGTTCCATCTGCCTTCTTAGCTTTATAAATATCAAGATAATATTCAAGACGTTCTCTTCCCATAGCCATCTTCTCATAGTCAAAGGCATCTGCTCTTATACTAAAATATGCACAATAGTAAGCAAGTGGATAAAACACTTTACAATACGCAACACGCCACGCCATCATAACATAAGCTGCCGCATGCGCTTTAGGAAACATATACTGTATCTTGTTACAAGACCAGATATACCAGTCAGGAACACCATGTTCCTTCATTATCTGTTCCCATTCAGGAGTAAGACCTTTACCTTTTCTTACTTTCTCCATAATCGTAAATGCAAGCTCACTTTCAAGCCCTTTCTGGATAAGATATATCATAATATCGTCTCGTGTACATATAGCTGTTGAAATAGTAGCTTTTCCTTCTTTAATAAGAGTCTGTGCATTGCCAAGCCATACATCAGTACCATGCGCAAGTCCTGCGATACGTACAAGGTCTGAGAAATACTGCGGCTTGGTATCCATAAGCATCTGCATGGCAAAGTCAGTACCAAATTCTGGTATTCCAAGTGCTCCCAAGCTTTGTGCCGCCTATATCCTCAGGCTTGATTCCAAGTGCACCTCTTTAGAATCTAGTGGAATCTCAAGAGGGTCAATTCCCGTTAAATCCTGTAACATTCGTATCATTGTAGGATCAAGATGTCCTAAGATATCCAGTTTTAACAGGTTGTGGTCAATACTATGGTAATCGAAATGTGTTGTTACTATAGATGTCGTCATATCATTTGCAGGATGCTGTACCGGTGTAAATGAATGAATCTCTTCACCAATTGGAAGTACAACAATTCCACCAGGATGCTGTCCTGTAGTTCTTCTAATATCAATACAACCTTCTGCTATTCGTTCTATCTCACATTTTCTCTTAACAATAGGAGGCTTGCCCTCAAGTGCATTCTTTGCTGACTTCTCTTCAAAATACTTCATAACGAAACCATACGCAGTCTTTTCTGCGACAGTACCGATAGTTCCAGCTTTGAAGGTCTGCCCTTTTCCAAAGATAACCTCTGTGTAGGCATGAGCCTTACTCTGGTATTCATTGGAGAAGTTAAGATCAATATCAGGCTCTTTGTTTCCCTTGAAACCAAGGAAAGTCTCGAACGGAATATCAAATCCCATCTTATTAAGCTTCGCTCCGCATTTTGGGCATATCTTATCAGGCATATCGCAGCCTGCGCCTCCGGCAAATGCTTTGACTTCATCTGAATAGAAATCATTATAGTAGCATTTTGGACACAGATAATGCGGGCTTAACGGATTAACCTCGGTGATACCCGCCATTGTTGCTGCTAATGAAGAACCAACCGAACCTCTTGAACCAACCAGATAACCGTCATCATTAGATTTCCATACAAGCTTCTGTGCAATTATGTACATAACGGAATATCCGTTAGAGATAATTGAGTTCAACTCTCGCTCTAATCGCTCAGTTACTATCTGTGGAAGCTCCGGACCATATATCTCATGAGCTCTGTTTTCACAGATTGTACGAAGCATCTGGTCAGAGTTCTCAATGAACGGAGGACATTTATCCGGTCTTACAGGCTCAATCTCCTCACACATATCCATAATCTTATTAGTGTTGGTTACAACAACCTCGTATGCCTTGTCACTTCCGAGATAATCACATTCATGAAGCATTTCTTCAGTAGTATGAAGATACAGCGGTGCCTGATTATCCGCATCATCAAAGCCTTTTCCTGCCATGATAATTCTACGGTACACTTCATCCTCTGGATTTAAGAAATGCACATCGCAGGTTGCCACAACAGGCTTGCCGAATTTGTCGCCAAGTTCTACTATTTTACGGTTCAGATTGCGCAAATCCTCCTCATTCTGGACATAGCAATCCTCTTTCTCAATCATAAACCTGTTATTACCAATTGGCTGTATCTCAAGATAGTCATAGAAATTAACTATTCGCGCTATCTCTGCTTCTGAACGACCATTTACAAGACTTCTGAAAAGCTCACCTGCCTCACACGCACTTCCTATAATAAGACCTTCCCTGTACTGGTTAACAAGACTCTTCGGTATCTTAGGGAATCTGTTAAAGTACTGCAAATGTGATGCAGAAACAAGTCTGTACAGATTAATCCTTCCCATCTCATTAGAAGCAAGAATTATGCAGTGATACTGATGAAGCTTCTTGATGGCGTTCTCATCCATCTTACCTTCTTCATTAAGCTTATCAACATCCGGAATATCCCTGTCGTAAAGCATTTTAATCATCTTGACAAATATGTCTGCAGTCGCAGCAGCATCGTCAACCGCCCTGTGGTGGCTTTCAAGTACAACATTAAGATGCTTTGTAAGCGTATCCAGCTTATAATTATGAAGATTAGGCATAAGAAACTGTGCAAGAAGCACTGTGTCTATAATGGTAGTATCCACATTTATACCAATCTTTTCTGCCTTATTGATTATGAAGCTCGTATCGAATTCCGCATTATGTGCAACCATAACAGCATCCTCGCAGAATTCAAGAAACTTAGGCAGAATCTCCTCTATCTTAGGTGCATTCATAACCATCTGGTCATTAATGTGCGTAAGTGTCTCAATTCTGAACGGAATAGGAATCTCAGGATTAACAAATGTAGAGAATCTGTCTACTATCTCACCATTGCACACCTTGACTGCACCTATCTCTATAATTCTGTCAACTTCCGCAGAAAAGCCCGTTGTCTCAAGGTCGAACACAACATATGTATCGTTAAAGCTCTGTCCTCTCGGATTCGTTACAATCTGCTTGGTATCATCAACAAGATATGCCTCGACTCCGTATATTATCTTAAAATCAAGTTTCTCACCCTTCTTGGCATAAGAGCCTTTGAGGTCGCTCATCGTATGGAATGCATCTGTAAATGCCTGAACAACACCGTGGTCAGTAATTGCAATTGCCTTATGTCCCCATCTGATTGCCTGTTTGATAATATCAGATACATAAGACACACCATCCATATCACTCATCTTGGTATGGCAGTGCAGCTCAACTCTCTTATGAAGTGCGAGGTCATTACGCACCTGTCTAGTATCAGAGCCTTTTCTTATGCCCCACACATTGGCAATTGATATTTCCTGGTCGTACTTGTCAAATGTAGCATTACCCTTAATCTTTAAGAAATTCCCCTTCTTGATAACACCTGAAAGCTCCGGTACCTGCTCATTTTTTGCAAATACCTTTACTGTAATTGTGTCTGTAAAATCTGTGACATTGAACATAATAATAGTTCTTTCGTTACGGATTTCACGCATTTCCACATTACGGACCATACCAGAGATAATAACATCTCCGATTGCTGTATCTATCTGTTCAATCGGTGTTACATCACCGTCAAAATCTCTTCCATATAAAACATCTTCGTTAGCAGGCTTTCTGCTGTATGTCTTAAGCTCTTCCCTGCCCCTGTTATCGCTTGCAAAAAATGCTGCTCTTGCCGCCTTCTGCTTGGCTGCTGTCTCAGCTTTCTTTGCTGCCTTCTGTTCAGAAGTAAGCTTCTTATCATCCCTGCCGTCAGCATTATCTTCTGCTGCCGCCTTTATATTATTCTCAATTTCTTTGACACGAAGATTAATCTTGTATGCATTTTCTCTCTCGTACTGGCTTTCCTTCTTCTTGGCATACTGATACTCAACATCTATCTCAAACCCGAATCTGTTCAGGAATATTTTCTTGAAATAATCTGTAAGTGTATCCGCATACTGATGCGCAAGAAAACTGTCCTCAATCGTGAATACAAGCATATCCTCTTTCTCAAACTCCCACTGGGAATTCTTTAAAAGATTATATTCAAGTGTCCAGTATTTCTCCAGCTCTGCAAGGATACTGTCATAATATATATCCATTACAGTCTGTGGCGTATACTGTGCTGACAAAATATATCTGTCGATAATCCGCACGTCCATGTTGGATATACGGAATATCTGTTTCTTTAATGCATCCTCAACCTTGAATATTATTGGTTTTTCTATTACCCTGTCACTCTTTATATAAACGCGTGCCAGAGAATTGGTCGATGTTTTCGAGACTTTAGTTACTTCAACATTCTCAAAATACACCGCCAGATCCTCTGGCAGCTTCAGCGTCTTAAACACTTCAAAAAATCTGTACATATGTATCACTCATTCCAATTATCAAGTTCATACCTGAGTGTATCAAGAAGCTCCTCTTCTGGAACCTTCTTAATAATCTCTCCATGTTTAATAAGTACTCCGCAGCCGTCACCGCCTGCAATTCCAAGATCAGCTTCCTTTGCTTCTCCCGGTCCGTTAACTACACAGCCCATTACAGCAAGCTTCAAGTCAAGGTCATACCCTGAAACCATTTTCTCAACCTTTCCTGCAAGGTCTATAAGATTAATTCTTGTTCTTCCGCATGTAGGGCATGAAACAACTTCTATTCCGCCTTTTCTTAAGCCCAGAGTCTTGAGTATCAGTTTCGCAGCCTCTATTTCCCTTACAGGATCATCTGTAAGAGAAACTCTTATTGTGTCACCAATTCCCTGATTCAGTATAAGACCAAGTCCGATTGATGACTTAATGCTTCCTGAGAATATTGTTCCAGACTCAGTAATTCCAACATGAAGCGGATGATTAGTCTGTTTTGCAATAAGCTCATGTGCTTTAACACACATCATTACATCAGAAGATTTGATGCTGACAACAAGATTATCATAACCTAAGTCTTCAATAATCTTAACCTTGTCAAGTGCGCTCTCAACGATTCCCTCTGCTGTTACTCCGCCATATTTCTCAATAAGGTCTTTCTCAAGTGAACCGCTGTTGACGCCAACCCTGATTGGTATATTTCTTTCCCTTGCAACATCAACAACAGCCTTTATCTTGTCTGTTCCGCCGATATTGCCCGGATTGATTCTAATCTTGTCAGCCCCATTCTCTATTGCCATAATAGCCATCTTGTAATCAAAATGTATATCTGCAACAAGAGGTATCTCTATCTGCTTCTTTATCTCTTTGATTGCAAGTGCAGCTTCTTTAGTTGGAACTGTGCATCTGATAATTTCACAACCAGCTTTGGTAAGCTCCTTAATCTGTGCTACTGTTGCCGCAACATCTTCTGTATGTGTATTAGTCATTGACTGGATAAGAATAGGATTGCCGCCGCCAATCATGCGGTTTCCTATCTTAACAACCTTAGTATTATCTCTGTACTCTTCATACAGCACATCAACCCTGCACGGATCATATCCTATGCTTCCAACTATAACAACTGCACATATGAAAGCAAGAATAAAGTTAAACAAAGGTCCTGCTGCTATAACAGCTATTCTTGCCCACACCGACTTGTTAGCAAATGATCTGGACATATCATATCCATGTTCAAGTGCCTCATCCTTTGCCTTCATGGACATATAGCCTCCAGCAGAAGCAGATGCCGCATCGCCTTTATGTGCTGCATTACATTTATATCATAGGCATCCGTATTTTTTTCTTTTTCATTTTCATCCTGATTATCTTCATCATCCTCTTCAGCATCAAGAAAATCCTGTCCAAGCATTATACATGCACCGCCAAAAGGAAGAAGCTTAAGGCTGTATTCTGTCTCGCCCTTTTTAAAATGGAGCAGCTTAGGACCAAATCCCAGCGAAAACTCAACTACTGTTATTCCGTTAGCCTTTGCAACTATGAAGTGTCCAAACTCATGTATGATAATTATTATGCTTAAAACAAGAACCGCCAATATTATATTTAAAACCAATTTACCACTTTCCTCCGATCATCTCATATACATTCTTCTCTGTATCAAGAATCTCATCAACGGATGGATTGTCGATAAAATCCACTTCATTCATGGCGTACTCTATAATATCCGGTATATCCAGATACTTTATCTTTCTGTCTAAAAACTTTGCTACAGCTAGCTTCATTGGCCGCATTAACGCAGTGGGATATTTCCTCCACGAGCTGCTGCCTCATAAGCAAGCTTAAGTCCCTTGAAAGTCTCCATATCAGGCTTTTCAAATGTAATCTAGCCTAGTTCGTAGAAATCAAGTCTTTTAGTGTTAAGCTCTCTTCTTTCAGGGTAATACAAGTGCGTACTGGATTGGAAGACGCATATCCGGACTTCCAAGCTGTGCCATTATACCTCCATCCTTGAACTCTACCATAGAATGTATTATGCTCTGTGGCTGGACTATAACCTGAACCTTTTCGGCAGGTACTCCAAAAAGCCACTGTGCCTCCATCACCTCAAGTCCCTTATTAACCATAGTAGAAGAATCTATAGTTATTCTTGCGTCCCATAGCCCAGTTAGGGTGCTTAAGTGCATCCTCAAGTGTACACCTTCAAGCTCAGCTCTTTTCTTTCCTCTGAATGGACCACCTGAAGCTGTAAGAAGAATCTTCTCTATCTCACCACGGTATATTCACCGTTAAGGCACTGGAATATTGCTGAATGTTCACTGTCAACAGGATATATATTAACATTACATTCCTTAGCAAGCTTCATAATAATATGACCTGCTGTTACAAGTGTCTCTTATTGGCAAGTGCTATGTCCTTATGTGCTTTGATAGCTTTAATGTAGGTGTAATTCCCATCATACCTACAACCGCTGTGACAACAATTTCTGCACTCTCAATTGTTGCAGCCTCAATAAGACCTTCGTCACCACTTACAATCTTAACATCAATATCACCGATAAGAGTCTTTAACTCTGGAACAAGTTCTTCTTTACCTATACATACAAGCTGTGGCTTGAACTCACGGACCTGTTCTGCAAGGTCAGAAACCCTTGTACCCGCTGCAAGTGCAACTACATTAATATCAGCATTTCTTCTAATAACATCTAATGTCTGTGTTCCAATTGAACCAGTTGAACCAAGTATCGAAACGTTCTTCATTATCAACCTCCAAAGACTTTGTTAATAACCTCTATTGACCAGTAAACAACAGGCGCTGTAAATATTACGCTGTCGAATCTGTCCTAATATACCACCATGGCCTGGTATTAACTTTCCATAGTCTTTCACATCATGATTTCTCTTTATAGCAGATGCTGCAAGATCACCAACTATCGACTAAATGCACCTATGAAGCTGGCTATTGCAAATGTATATACAGGATGCACAAGTACATCTGACATCTTGTGCTGACTATGGCTTCCATATCCAAAGCCAAGAGCCGTTGCACCTGACGATTCCACCTATAGCTCCTTCTATTGATTTCTTAGGAGACAATACTGTGCCATCTTGTGCTTTCCAAGAAGCTACACCTGTGAAATACGCACATGTATCATTTCCCCAGGATGACACGAATATAAGCCATACAAGATAAACTCCATTGTCTAATCTTCTTGTTTCGATAAATATATGCAAGCATCATAGCAACTTACATATATTAAAAAATGACCACATTATATTCTCAGCCTTATATTTTGGAAATGTGAACACATAAATGTCATTAGTAAGAAATGCAGCCACAACACAAGCATGCTGTAAAATATATGCCGGATCATTAAGCAAAAGAATAAAATAAAAGTAATTGCCGCTATATATCCATACAACTGCCAGTCCTCTTCTCAATTCTTAACTTTAATAAGCTCATACATTCCAACAAGTGAAATAAACAGACTGAACCCGAATGTAACCCAGCCTCCAAAATACAGGCATGTGCAAAAGTATGACTATGAGCACAGCTCCGCTCATAATTCTTGTACGCATAATCTACTCCTCCTTAACTCCGCCGAATCTTCTTTCCGTCTTATTATATTTCTCAAATGCTTTAATAAGTTCTTCCCTGTCAAAATCAGGCCAATAAATATCTGTGAAATAAAATTCTGTATAAGCAAGCTGCCAGCACAGATAATTAGACAATCTCTGTTCTCCGCTTGTTCTTATAAGTAAATCTGGATCTGGCAATTCCCAAGTATCAAGATTATTACTTATTGTATCTTCATCTATATCTTCAGGCTTAAGACTTCCTTCTGATACCTTGCCGGCAATCTTTCTTACCGCTCTTGTTATCTCATCTCTTCCACCATAATTAATGGCTATTGTAAAGTTAAGCCCTGTATTATTCTTGGTTTTCTCTTCAAGATTATTGATACTGTCTATAATATCCTGGCTGAGTTCATCTTTTCTTCCAATAACCCTGCATCGCACATTATTCTTCATGGATTTCTTAACACAATCCTTAAGATAAGTTCTTAAGATTCCCATAAGAGTACTTACTTCTTCCGTTGAACGTTTCCAGTTCTCTGTTGAAAAAGCATATACAGTAAAATACTTTACACCAAGCTCATCTACGACATAAAGCATATCTTCAACAACTTTGCTTCCCTGCACATGTCCCATTGTTCTTGGGAGATGTCTTTTCTTAGCCCATCTTCCATTACCATCAAGAATAACGGCAACATGCCCCGGAATCTTTAATCCGAGACTCTCGTTAAATGTATCCATATCTATGATTCTATCTGCTCTCGCAATTCATTCTAATTACTAAAAAAGGCTGTTGTAAAATATCCAACAGCCTTCTGACATTTTCTTAAACTGTAAGTATCTCTTTCGTCTTATCATCTATAGCACTATCAATCATAGCAATATACTTATCAGTAATCTTCTGAATTTCATCCTCTGAATTCTTAGCTTCATCATCAGAGATATCTCCTGCCTTGTTCTCTTTCTTTATTGCATCGTTGGCATCTCTTCTGATATTACGGATAGCAACCTTTGCATTATCACCCTTCTTCTTAACATCCTTAGCAAGTTCTTTACGTCTGTCTTCTGTCAATTCAGGGAAGACAAGTCTTACAACCTTACCATCGTTATTAGGTGTAAGTCCTAGATCTGATACAAGAATAGCTTTCTCTATATCTTAATAAGGCTTGCTTCCCAAGGCTGTATCTGAATCATACGTGCTTCTGGTACAGAAACATTGGCAACCTGCTGGAGTGGTGTAGGTGTTCCATAATAATCAACTCTTAATTTATCTAATATATGCGGATTAGCTCTTCCGGCTCTTATTGTAACATAATCTTCCTTTAAGTTGTCAACTGACTTCTGCATCTTTTTTCTTTCCTTCAATATTACTTAATAATATTTTCCATTATTAAAATTTTCCTCCATTAATATTATTATTAATCAAGAGTTACTACTGTTCCATTAAACTATTTTCCTGATAAAGCATTAACTATGTTTACTATACTATCTTTTTCATTAAGTCCGAATACCATAAGAGGCATCTTGTTTTCCATGCACATAACTGAAGCTGTCATATCTATAACACCAAGCTTCTTCTCAACAACTTCTTTGATTGAGATTGTATCATACTTCTTAGCATCAGGATTAAGCTTAGGATCGCTGTCATATACTCCGTCAATAGCTTTTGCTAAAAGAATAGCATCAGCATCAAGTTCAATAGCTCTTAACACAATACCCGTATCTGTAGAAAAGTATGGATGCCCTGTTCCTCCTGCAAAGAATACAACCATTCCCTTCTCAAAATACTTGTTAGCTCTGTCCTTTGAGAAAAGCTTAGTCATACTTCCACATTCAAAAGGTGTAAGAATATTGGTCTTAAGTCCCTGTGAACGGAATATCTCTGAAACATATATACAGTTCATATTGTTGCAAGCATACCTATCTGGTCAGCCTTAGTTCGAATGTCATCTTCCATCAATATCTCCATTAGAACGGCCTTTATATCTCCTCCAATAACTGCTGATGAATCTATTATAACAGGCCCGTTAACATCCCATTACCCTTAACAGCACCTGCGATAACTGCTGATGTTGCTGTTATATTACCTATTGCTACTTTTGTTCCTGCAATAACTGCTGATGAATCTTTAGGCCGTTCCTCTTGCCTGTATATCACCAGTTATCTGTGCATTATTAGCAAACACTTCATTAGCTATAGTTGTTCCATTTATCGTTCCACTGACAGTAAGCTTGCCTTTACATGATACATCACCATCAACAACTCCAAATATATCTATCGAACCTATAGAATCAGGATTGCCGCTCACAACAAGACCTGATGTAACAACAGCTGTCTCATCTGAAATCTGTTCAAGTTCTGTCTTTGGCTCTTCCTTTACGACAGTGTCAGCTGGCACATTCTCTTTTCAGTGCCATTAAGTTCTGCTTCAAGCTTATCCGTTATTGCACCATTGCTGCTCGTCATGTTTTCTTTTCCAGTCTGTCCAGAAAACTTTGCAGGCTCTGCAGCATCAAGAGTGTTAACCATCATACCCTCTTTTTCTTCTTTGCCTAATCTGCCAAATATATCTTTTGAATCATCTGATGAATTAGTTTTTGTTCCAAATAAACCCATCATTATCCTCCTTTGCATCACGTAATAATCTTATGTGCCAGACAGCTTACATACAGCACATTAACTATGAAAATTATAGCATAATATAATGTCAGGGTCAAAATATATTTTACACAGTACTATCTATATTTTTCTTTGTCATATCTATAAAAGAGGTGGAAAAAGCTTTCCACCTCTTTTATATAACAAGTACATGTACTTATATTTATTTATCTCTTAATACAAACTGAGCTATCATTTCATTCATAGCTTCTGCCTGGGCTGATAACTCTTCACTTGTTGCTGAACACTCTTCCGATGCCGCTGAGTTAGACTGGACAACCTCAGATATCTGTTCTACACCCTTTTCAGCTTCTCTTAAAGCTGCTATCTGCTGGTTAGAATTCTCACTTAACATCTTAGATGTATCTGATATATCATTGATACCCTGTACAACTGCCTCCATAGAATCAGCTGCTTTCTGTGCTACCTGATTACCTTCTTCTATCTCATTAATAGCTCCCTCTATAAGAGTTCTTGTATCTACAGCAGACTTTGCACTTTCATCCGCAAGCATTCTTATCTGTTCTGCTACTACTGCAAAGCCCTTACCTGCTTCTCCTGCTCTTGCCGCCTCAATAGCTGCATTAAGTGATAAGAGATTAGTCTGGCTTGCTATGCTTTCTATATCAGATATGATATTCTCAATCTTCTTAGATGTTTCACTTATACGTTGCATTGCATCCATAAGTTCACGCATATCTGTTTTACTAGAATCTGCCGATTTAGCATATGATTCTGCTTTTCTGCTCGTATCATTAAGATTATTAACTGTATCAGCAACCTGCTCAGTTATAGTTGACATAGTTGCCTGAAGCTGTTCAACTGCTCCTGCCTGTTCTGTTGCTCCCTCAGCAAGATCCTGTGCTGACTGTGCAAGATTCTCAGAGCCCGCTGTTACCTGCTCTGCTGATTCTTCAACGTGTCTTAATGTTGAATTCATCTTTCTGTTCATATTACGGACTGACTCTAATAATTCAACAAATTCACCAACATATTTATCTTCTATTTCAGTAGAAATCGCAAAGTTGCCATCTGCCATTAAAGACATAAGTCTGCTAAGGTCACTAATTATAAGATTAAGATTAGCTGCCATTTCCTTTGCAACATCATTCATAAATGCAACCTCATCTTCATTGTTATGCTCTGGGAATGGTGAACCAAGATCACCCTGTGAAAACTTCTTTAATCTTTCTGCAAGATCGGCAATAGGCTTTTCTATCTGGTCAGCTATCTTAGCTCCTATTCTCTTAGAAGTTATTATGCTTCCACCTATTATCATTAAAGATCTTATCTGCTACGATATTAGCCTCATCAGCTAATGCAAGTTCAGCTAACTGAGAAGCTGCTTCCTTTGAAAGGAAGTTGAATAAATACTGCATGTTGCTCTTATGCTCTTCGTATGTTGCAATATCAGCATCACTCCATACCTTATCATTGATAGCCTTATCAATTAACTTGTTTAAGATAGGCTTTGGAAGAGATGCTGGATCGTTTAATGCGCTCTCTTCGATGATTTCTCTTAACTTAGCAAGTTCTTCTGCTGACATATCATTTCTGCTAAGGTACTGTGGGTTCATAGCCGCAATCTGCATTGCTACGTTAGTAAGTGCTTCCTTGATTGCATCATTAGAAGCGCCATCTGCTGCAACAAGAACACCAATTCTTCCGCCACCGTGAATATATGAAGCTACACAGTCACCTGTAATCTTCTGGAATCTTCTGATAGAAAGCTTCTCACCGATTGTAAGAGTCTTCTCTTCAAGTTCTGACTGCATATCAAGGATAGCGCATACATCTTCGCCATCTCCAGCCTTATCAACTGAAGCCTTAAGTGCCTTGTCAGCAACAGCCTGTACAAATTCCTGGAATGTAGCATTCTTAGCCACGAAATCTGTCTCTGAATTAACTTCTACTACAACTGCTGTATTGCCTTCAGATGCAACTCTTGTAATACCTTCTGCTGCGATTCTTCCGGCCTTCTTTTCTACCTTAGCTGCTCCGCTCTTTCTAAGAACATCAACAGCTGCTTCCATATCTCCATCTGTCTCTGTAAGAGCCTTCTTACATTCCATCATGCCTGCGCCAGTAGACTCTCTAAGCTCTTTAACCATTGCTGCTGTAATTGCTGCCATTTTAATATCCTCCAATTATAATATTTTAGAATAATTTTAAAAATGCTTCAACCTGAAACAACAGGCTGAAGCATACATAAACTTAAGTCAAACCTTAAATATTAAGCTTCCTCAGCTACTTCTTCCTCTACAGCTGGAGCTGCTTCTTCACCCTGATTAGCTTCAATAACAGCGTCAGCCATCTTTGATACGATTAAGTTAACAGCTCTGATAGCATCATCGTTACCAGGGATAACATAATCTAATTCATCTGGATCACAGTTAGTATCAGCGATACCGATTAATGTGATTCCAAGTGCGTGTGCTTCCTGTACACAGATTCTTTCCTTCTTAGGATCTACAATAAAGATAGCATCTGGAATTCTCTTCATTTCCTTGATACCACCAAGGTTCTTCTGAAGCTTTTCTAATTCCTTCTTTAAGTTGATAACTTCCTTCTTAGGAAGAACATCAAATGTACCATCTTCCTGCATTGTTTCGATTTCCTTAAGTCTTGCAATTCTGCTCTGGATTGTCTTGAAGTTAGTAAGCATACCGCCTAACCATCTCTCATTAACATAAAACATTCCGCAACGCTCTGCCTCTGTAGCAATAGCATCCTGAGCCTGCTTCTTTGTTCCTACAAAAAGAATTGTACCACCTTCAGCAGCGATATCAGAGATTGCCTTATAAGCCTCGTCAACCTTACCTACAGACTTCTGTAAATCGATGATATGGATTCCGTTTCTCTCTGTGTAGATGTACTCAGCCATCTTAGGATTCCATCTTCTTGTCTGATGTCCGAAATGAACACCTGCCTCAAGTAACTGTTTCATTGAAAATATCCACATCCCTGTATCCGCTATTATACAGCTTTATAATCTTTTCATTTGAAGAAAGTGCATCATCTAAAACAACTTCAGCTATATCATTTTTTACAGATGGCTTATTCTTTGAACTGATTGTTTATTCTGCGATTTCTTTTTCTGAATATGCATTCATATTTCTGTTCATGCGTGTACCATTGACATCTTTAACTGTTGTTTTTATTTCTTTGTCCTTCTCGTTTAACATGTCATACATAAACATAACTTCATTATGATTACGATTTATTTCCTTAAGCACTCCATCTGCATATTCATTCATCTCAAGAATCTTTTGTGTTAGATAGTTTATCAAGTCTTGCTTCTGTCTTATCTTCTATATCCTTTGCATTTTCTGTTCTATGATATTGTCTTTCCCATAGTCATGTTCTGGGACATTGCTCACCTGACTTGCTGCATCATAATCTGAAACAGCTGGATTCATATCTTTATCATGGTCATTATTGTTAGATAGCTTCCGTTTTTCAGACAGACCACTTATCTGTGCAGCTTCCGTTTTTTCAGACAGACCACTTATCCACTTATGCCTAATATAATACCTACAATAACACATATTATCCCTATTACTAAAAGTACTATCTCTACTGTTCCCATTATATCCTCCAGTTCCGATTTAGCACTGCTCTCCACATTCTCTTTATCATCTCCAAAATATAACAACCATGGTCATAAGGTCAAAACCCACATGAGCCGGCTCATATGTATTAATCCTGTTGCGACATCAAAATCAACATTCTGATATTCACGACCCTTTATCAAAATAACTTTTCCATCAAAGGCTTTTTATTTTTATCATTCTTATGCCCTGGCTGGTATTCATTATCGCTTTTATCCTTGGCATCAAACTTTTTCTGTCTGTTATCGGCATCATCCTTATTATTAACCTTCTCAGACCTGACATTGAAGCATCCTTTTGTGACTGTACAACGTTATAGTCTGTTGTTCAATCATCGGCTTAGCATCTTCTCCATGTCTTATCTGGGATACTGTATTCTGCTGTTGGATCATACCGAATTCTGTAGGTCTGATTATCATATTCTTCTCGTTTCTGTTTACAGTGGAGCACTCTTTATATCAGCACCCTCTTTTTCTGAACTGGCAATAATTATACTTTTCCTTAAGGAACATACATATATCTCCAAACATCAGTTTGTACCAACATATGCAACATTAGAAATCTTTAATACAGGCATTCTTTTCCTCCCCAATGTGAGATTTAAGCTGCTCATAGCTCTTTTCTTTTCCTGATTAAGCTCCTGATCCAGTATGATAAGATTTCTCATTGTTTTAGAAAGCATCTCCTGCTTATCCTTATCCAACGTACCTTCTATATCCTGTTTTTTTCTTAACGCTGTCATAAGCTGTGTCAGCTGTATTTTATCGTTGCCTTTAGTGCTAAGACTGTTTTTAAGCTCATCCATACGTTTCTTCATCGTTGGATTAACCCCAACTCCTACCACGGTAGTTGTTCCCATCTCGTTACCTATAGTTTTAGCTTCTATAAATGATGTTGCTTTCACATCACCACCTATTATAAGTCCTTTTTTACCAGTAGCTTTAATAAAGCCCTTAGCTGCAACCACTCTTGAATGTAATATCGAATCAGATTCTATATTGCCACCTGCTTCCACAAGACTGACACTTTCAATAAACTTTGAAACTATATTGCCGCCTGCCTTTATCACAGCTTTATTCATTCCCTGGATACCTCTGTTAAATGTTATATTGCCGCCAGCTATAACGGTTGCACCTTCTACAACCCCCTGTACTACAACATCGCCCTTTGCTTTAACAGAAAAACCGGCAAGTATATTTCCTTTTATTGTAACATCTCCATTATACTCGATATCCCCTGTTGAATTATCTATATCAACAAGTTCAAGCACATTAGATACAACCACTTTATCATTTTCAAGTATAACATGCCCGTTAACCCTGACTGATAAGCTTTCTTCCATCCTCTGATATAACAAGGTTTCGTCCAAACCTGAATATCACATGCTTTACCTTATCTGGATTAACCTTCTTACCAAGAATACATCCGTATGAAAATCAACTGTTCCATCGTCATTCATCTTAGGGCGTGGTTTCAGTTCTGTATTAAACTTATATTCAATATATCCGTCCTTCCATCTCTTGGCTTGTGTACCGACAGCAATCTTATAACTCTCCATATTCTCTATGGCTTAATATCTGTTCTATAATCTGATTATCTATACCATGTTTCACACCAAGATACTGAAGATCCTTAATAATCTCTCCTGAAGTAAGTACGCCTCCTCCAACAAACGGTGGATAGAATACAGCTTCAACTTTCATGCAATCTGCACTTATCCTGTAATCCCCGAATTCAGAATACTGATGTACCTTCTCATCTGAAACCTTAAGTTCCGTCTTCGTACTGCTCCCTGCCCTGACTGCCTGTGCCAGCTTAGCCGTGTCGCATTCAATCTTTTTCTTATCAAGATAATACATAACATCATCTATATTTGCAGTTCTGCCTCCATTCTGTGGCGGATATACTATTATATATAACCCATCGTTCCTTGAATCAAACTGAAAATACCCTGTTCTACATCCTTCCACCATATGCTGTAACCCCTTTTACATACTTATATTAAAGAGAAAATACATAATCACCAAGTATTTTCTTCATCTTATTCAATGCTTTCGTATGAAGCTGTGACACCCTTGACTCTGACACTTCAAGTGTGAGACTGATTTCTTTCAATGTCATATCTTCATAATAATATAAAACAACAACACTTCTCTCTTTCTCAGTGAGAGAATCTATTGCTCTGACCATCATTTTCTTAAGTTCTTCTTTTTCTATAGCTTCCTCTGGCTGGTCAAAATGTGAATTACCAGCAGACTCCATCTTAACCTCACTGCCTGCCTCTGTATATTCATCAAGTGATATAAGATTAGATGCTTTCATCTTTCCCTGCCAGTCCGCCAGTTCATCTATCGTAATCTCTAATTCAGCAGCAAGCTCCTCATCACTTGCTATATGACCTGTTTCGCTTTCTATCTTTGCCATAGCAGCTTCAATTCTCTTCTGCTTCTGTCTTAGAGATCTTGGAATCCAATCCATCTTTCTTATCTGATCAAGAATCGCGCCCCTTATCCTTAAGCTGGCATATGTCTCAAACTTAACATTCTTGCCATAATCAAACTTATCAATTGCATCTATAAGTCCAAATATTCCATATCCAACAAGATCATCATATTCGACATTGTATCCAAGATACATATTCATCCTGCCGGCTACCAGCTTAACAAGCTGTGCATACTCAACTATCAACTCATCCCTGTATTCTGCACTACGTGTGGATATGTAATTCTTCCACAGTTTATCTCTGCCTGCCTCATCCATGGTCAGTGCCCCCAATTAATAAAATATACTCAGATAATAACACAAAATCTGCCCAAATGCTACAATTATTCTTGCTGGGCAGATTCCTCCATATTAGATACATCTTTCTTTTTCTTCGTCAGATGCTTTTTGTTTATTCTCTTTCTTTTCTGCTACTTTATTAAGTGCAAATCTTATAAGCATTCCGCATATATAAAATGCAAGCATAACACATATAAGTATCCACATAAAATTAACCAGTGTATATCTGTATTTTATCATGATAACACTGGTTATAAAACCTGCCAGTAATGTTATTATGGCTGGTACATTTCTGAACTTATTCATAAAGCCTCCACTCGTAACAATTATGTACCACTAAAATCATATTGTTTTTAGTGGTCCCTACTACCGCTTTAATAACATAGTCTCCTGTTTCCGAATAAAATTCCACTGTTCTTCCAAAGTTTTCTCCGCAGTCCTGAGAAAGTATACTTATATTAAGGCTTTTTAGCTTTGCCTTAACCGCAATAACATTGCGTTCTCCTACCCTCAACGCTTCACTATTAGATCTGTTTGCAAACATCTGAGCCCCACCGGCAATCTTTGCAACAATTCTTGTATCAACCGCTCCCAGTGCTTTCATCTGTCTTATAAGTTCATCTATGCCAGTATCTGCAAATTTAGCAATATTAGAATTATTTCTAAACTGGGTACTATCCGGTAACATACAGTGAAGAAGTCCACCTATTTTCGTTACCGGATCATATAATGCAACTCCTACACATGAACCAAGTCCAAGTGTAGTGAGTGCATCAGGACATTTGCATGCCTTTAAGTCAGCCATGCCAACCTTTATCATGTTTCCCATAATCGTTACTCTTTCAAATATATCTTTTACACACCTAAAGATTCTAACAATTTGTCATATGACTCCAGTTCTGGAATCATAAGAAAATATCCATTAACAAAATCCAGTTCACCAAACTGTGACTGTATAAGTAGCAGTTTGTCACCATATTTACCAAATTCTGAAGCTGGAACGCTAAGCAATGCTCCTATCATATCTATTGTCATTTCTGGAACAGTAGATACCATCTTGAGTTAGTAAGCTTAGAAATTGCTGTAAGATACGAACCCGATACAATATTACCTATTTCATTAAGAGCAGACATTTCCATGTCATTAAACTGAGTATCTGCCTCAATACCTGACTCTGTATCCTGCATCATAAGTGTATTAACAAGATGATGTGCTGATTTTGTATCAAAAAGGAACATCATCATTCCATACACATCCCCCTCAAATCCAAGCATAATACCAACTACTGTCTGATCTTCGTCTCCCATTATATCTGATATTTCATTAAAAGGAACAAGTTCAACCTTAGGTACTGACATATCCATCTTTTGGTTGAGCATCTTCGATAATGCAGTTGTTGCATTTCCTGCACCTATATTACCTATTTCTTTTAAAACATCATACTGAATATCATCAAGCTGATTCAAATCAATTTTTGACATACCTTCACCTCAAACACTAATTATTTTCTACAATAAGGCTTACAATATCCAGAAGTGAAATCAGTTCCCCATCTTTCTTTCCTATTGCATTAATATAGTTAGCTGCCGCATCATCATTGGTTGATCTGCTTATACGCTCTATATCTTCTTCTTCAAGTGTAACGACCTCTTTAACCTGGTCTACTATAACACCAATCGAAGCCCCCTCAACCTTTACTATTATAAATCTTGTTTTATCTGTAAGCTCATCCGGCTCTAATCCAAGTTTAAGTCTCATGCTCATAATTGGACAAATCTCGCCTCTTAGGTTAATAACACCTTTATAATATGACTGTGTTTTAGGCACTCTTGTTATGTTCTGGCTTCTTACAATATTGTCAATATATTTGATATCAATTCCGTACTGCTCATTACCTATCTTAACAACAATATACTGTACAGAAGTTGTTGATTCTGAATTCTTATCTTCTATAGCATTAACATTCTCCATTATCCGTTCCTCCTCTATACAAGTGTATTGGCATCGATGATAAGTGCAACTGAACCATCACCTAAGATTGTAGCACCACTTATCATGCGGTTAATATTAATGTACTTACCAAGTGACTTAATAACAATTTCCATCTGGCCAATAAGATTATCTACAACAAGTCCGGCAAGCTTATCTCCCTTACGGACAATTACTATAACTATATTGTCAGACTCTTCCGGTTCGCCAGGTACATCAAGAAGTTCTCTTAATCTTATAAGAGGAATTACATTGCCTCTAAGATTAATAACTTCCTTAGCATGAACATATTTAATCTCGCTTACCGGTACATCTTCAATTGTCTCAATTGAGCCAAGTGCAATAGCGTATTTTTCTTCTCCAACTTTAACCATAAGTGCCTGAATAATAGCAAGTGTAAGTGGAAGTCTTATACTGAATGTACTGCCTTCTCCATATTTAGTCTTAACCTCGACATCTCCACCAAGAGCTTCAATCTTTGATTTTACAACATCAAGACCAACACCTCGTCCGGATACATCTGTAACTTTATCTGATGTTGAAAAACTTGGCTTAAACAGAAGATCAATTGCTTCTTTTTCTGTAAGCGCATCTGCCTGCTCCTGAGTAAGGTTTCCTTTTTCAACAGCTTTCTGTTTAACCTTCTCTACATCAATACCATTACCATCATCTCTTACTTCTATGACAACATTGTTGCCCTCCTGATATGCATCAAGCCATATAGAACCAACCTCTGGCTTGCCTCTCTCAGCTCTTATCTCTGCGCTTTCAAGTCCATGGTCAGCAGAATTTCTTAACAGATGCATAATAGGATCACCTATCTCATCAATAACTGTTCTGTCAAGCTCTGTCTCCTCACCTGACATATAAAGTTCCATCTTCTTCCCAAGTTTCTTGTTGAGATCTCTTATCATTCTTGGATACTTGGCAAATACACTCTCAATAGGCATCATCCTAACCTTCATAACTGACTCATGAAGGTTAGTTGTTACTCTTTCAAGATATTCAATCTGTTCACCAAATTTCTGATTAACAGATGTTGTACCATCTTCTGATACACTGGCTGATACAAGCCCGTTCTTTGCAATAATAAGTTCGCTGACAAGATTCATAAGAACATCAAGTTTTTCAATGTCTACACGTACTGTGTGGCTCACTGTTTTGCCTGCCTTATTATTGTTAGCTGCAGGAGCCTGCTTCTTTGCCGTCACTGATGCAGATGGTTTTGTCTCTGACTCATCCTTCTTTTCTTCCTGCTTTGGTGTATCCTGCTTCTCTTCTTTATCATCTTCATCTGCAAAAGGAGTTGTTATAGCCTCTCCTGCAGCATCTTTAATTTCCGAAACATTCTTGATTATTCCAACTATTGATTCATAACTTTCTTCCGTTACAACAACAATGCTGAAATCAAGCTCGAATTTCTCATCTTCAATATCCTGTGCAGATGGCTCTGATTTGATAATATCACAATGACCTTCAAGATTCTTAAATACAAGAAATGCTCTAGCTGCCTTAAGAATACAGTTTTCATCAACACTTACTTTAATGATGAACACATTCATCTTCTTCTCAATTGCTTCGTTAACAGCATTCTTTTCAAAATCAGCAAATACCATGTTATTATATCTGGCATAAGTACCGGCAACATCTGTGCTTTCTTCTTTCTTCTCTTCTGCAGGAGCTTCTTCCTTATTAGCTTCCTCAGGTAATACTCCCTTATCTTCATTATTAACTATAAATGAGTTAAGTGCCTTAATTATTGGCTCATTATCATCAGTTCCTTCATCAGAAGTCTCCTGGATATTATTAACATACTGCTCTAATGCATCAAGACACTGGAACAATACATCTACCATTCTTGAATCAACTTTAATATTACCATTGCGGACTTCTGAGAATACATTCTCCATATCATGTGTAAGATTCTGCATTCTCTTATATCCCATAGTACCTGCCATACCCTTGAGGGAATGTGCAGCTCTGAATATTTCGTTAATTGTATCACTGTTATCAGGTTCCTTTTCAAGAATCATGATACCATCACTTAAATTCTGCAAATGTTCATTAGATTCGTCGATAAATATCTCTAAATACTGGCTTACATCCATATTAAGACACCCCCACATTCTTCGTTATAGTTTCTGCAATTTTATTCAACGGAACAACCTCATCAACCAGTCCTGTCTGTGCTATAGCCTTAGGCATGCCATATACAACACAGCTATCTTCATCCTGAGCTATAACATGAATTTTCTTATGGCTGGCAGAAAGAGTTTTTATTCCTTCCGTACCATCTGCTCCCATTCCTGTAAGGACAACACATGTAATCTCATCATAATTACACTGTACAAGTGACTTATACATAACATTGGCACATGGTCTTAAGCCGTCTATAGGAGGCTCGTCATTAAGCTTTATCACATACTCAGATGCTTTCTTGACAACCTCGATATGTTTTCCTCCTGGCGCAATATATACCCAGCCTTTCTGTATAACATCACCATCTGCCCCTTCCTTAACATTAATATCACTTATTTCGTTAAGTCTGGCTGCTAAGGATGCTGTAAACCCTGCCGGCATATGCTGTACAAGTACCACTCCGGCATCCAGATTCTTAGGAAGCATTGGTATTACCTGTTGTAATGATTTTGGTCCACCTGTTGAGCAGGCAAGTGCAACAACCTTCTTACTGCCACTTTTAATATTGGTAAATCTTGATGGATTAACCTTTGGAGGAATTGTATCATTAATCTCATTCCTGCGTCTTAAAGCAGATATTGCATCAATAGAAGCTTTTTTCTCCGATGGAATTAATGATGATGTCCTTCCTGATGTAAGCCTGCTGCCAGAATATCCCGACGGCTTTACACCTGTAGCTGACCTTGTCCTTTCCACAGACGCTTTGGAACTTGTTGCAACATTAAGCATATCATGTATACGCTTTTTAAAGTCATTGCCCTTAGTTTCAAAATAATTCTCTGGTTTGGTTACAAAATCAAATGCTCCATATTCAAGTGCCTGAATAGTTTCTTTTGCGCCTTCTTTTGCTACTGTACTTACAACAATAACAGTCTGCTCAATATGATTCTTTTGCAGCTTCTGTAATAATTCCAGCCCGTTCATCTTAGGCATATTAATATCAAGAATTATTGCACTGTACAGATTAGGATTAGATACAATCAAATCAAATCCCTCAAGTCCGTCTTTTGCAATAGCTGCGACCTCATACTCATTACCTTCGTTTATTATATCAGATATAACCCTTCTCATGAGTGCAGAGTCATCTATGACAAGTATTTTTTTTTGCCATATTACAGCCCCCTTTCTTTCTTGCGAATCATTCTTTGCTGGGCAAAAACGTATTTAACAATATCCTCCGTATCTTCCTTCTGCATATTCACAAACTGAAGTCTGCTGTCATATACGCTGTCAGAATTCTGATTGCGCATTGACATTACAACCTTTGCCATCAGCTTCATATATCTGCTTCTGTCCCCTACCTGTATTGGAAAACTTACATTAACAATCGAATCCGCATCATATTGTTTCTTTGAAAAAAGTCTCAGTCCGCCACCGCTTATGTCAACAATTATTCCTTTATCTTCCGGCATGACAAAATTATCCGGCAATTTTCCGGTTACATCAAAAATCTTCCGTTCTTCATCTGTCAGCGGTATAATATCTGCATCAATAGTGCATTTCAGCCTGTAGAATTCCCTTCTCTGGAACTTTACAAGTGCTGTTTCAGGTCTTAATTCAACTGTAAATATATTTCCCTCTTTTCCTCTTGATTTTACAGTACAGTCAGATTTATAAATGTAATTACCTGTATAAAAAAAAGCTTCTATCAAAGTTCCAACTTCAAGCACTATCATTTTTCCCTGTCTTGAAGGCATCGTACAGATAATAGTCTCATCATTGATATCCATTATCTGGCTTACAAGCATTTCTTTTGTTTCTCCGTTCTCTTTTATACGCCTGCTCTTTTTAAATAATTCAACCTTCCCACCTACAACAAGCTGTTCGAACATTCCCGCACCTCATTTCCTCTTAATCACATATTCTTTGCAAATACAGACCTTAGATATCCTCTTATGCCTCTCTTATGAACAGGAACATCTGCGCCTTCTGACATCAGCCGTGTTGCTATTTCTTCAAAATGCCTTGACGATGTGGCATTTGGAAATATCATAGAGACCGGTTTCTGCTTCATAATTGCTTTTTTAATATTATTATCCTGTGGAACCGCACCTAAATACTGCATATTAATTTCAAGGAATTTCATAACCACAACATTAAGCTTTTCATACAGGCTTCTACCCTCAGCTTCAGAATCAACTCTGTTAGCTATCATCTTAATTGTTGTTTCATCTTTTTTGAAATTCTCATTCATGCTTAATGCCTTAAGGAGCGCATATGAATCCGTTATCGATGTTGGTTCTGGTGTTGTCACAAGTATCGTCTCCGGGCTTGCGACAAGAAAACTCCATAACAGCAGGAGATATTCCTGCACCGGTATCAATAATTATAACATCTGCCATTCCTTCAAGTTCTGAGAGTTTATTAACAAGCCTTCTTACCTGCTCTTTATCAAGATTGACAAGCTTTGCAATTCCAGAACCACCTGATATGAATCTTATTCCTTCAGGTCCTTCTGTTATTATCTCGTCAAGCTCCTTGCCCGCAAACATAAGGTCACTGAGATTATATTTAGGAATAACACCAAACATAACTTCAATATTAGCAAGCCCGAAATCAGCATCCAGTATAATAACTTTCTTCCCCATCCTTGTAAACTGCACTGCAAGATTAATAGAAGTACTTGACTTGCCAACACCGCCTTTTCCACTTGTTACGGCAATAACTCGCGAATTCGTAATGTTTTTTAAATTTTGTTTTTTAATTATATTGCGAAGATTCTCTGCCTGATCCATCATGATTTACCTCCCAATAATAATTTAGCAAGTCTCTGCTCATTAATTACCTCAATGTCATTAGGTACATTCTGTCCTGAAGTTGTATACGAAAGCGGTTCGCCTGTATAAAGCTTCATATTAAGCATATTCCCAAGGCTGCATGTTTCATCTAATTTAGTAAATATAATAGCCCAGTCCTTAATATGCTTATATTTATCTGCTATATTTACAAGATCCTTATACTTGGTTGTGACACTTAATGTCAGATATATCTCAAAATCAAATTCATCCTTTCTTTGCTCAACCGTCTCAATGAGCTTATCCAGCTCTTCCATCTGTTCTTCTGACTTATGTGATCTTCCTGCAGTATCAACAAGTATAAGCTCATAAGTTTTGAATTCATCAAGACACTCATCCATTTCATCCGGAGAATATGCTACATTTACAGGGCAGTCAATTATAGATGCATATGTATTAAGCTGTTCCACTGCAGCTATTCTATATGTATCAGAGGTTATAAAAGCAACCTTTGTGTATTTTTCAAGTTTGAAATGTGACGCTATTTTTGCAATAGTTGTAGTCTTTCCAACGCCTGTTGGTCCAATAAAAAATATCACCTTCGGTTTGTCTCCAAGAGATATTGTACGGGGTTCCCCTAGTTTTAGTATAATCTTCTGGTACACAGCAGACAGAATGCTGTCAATATTAGATTCTTTCTTAAGTGAAGCCTCAATATCAGCAATTATTTCATCTGCATATTTTGAATCAACCTCATTATCAACCAACTTTTTATATATAAGCTGTAAGAATTTATAATTGGCATTCTCACGCTCTTTAACTATCTTCTTTCCTGTATCCTGTGCATGTATTTCTTCATGCATGACAGTTGCTGCTGCCGGTCTCTTTGCACTGCTGCCTCCTGGATTCATCTGATTTTCAAGAAGTGAATGGAGTGAATCAAGTTTCTTCTCAATATTAGCAGCATTAGAATTCATATCAATCTTTTCATCTGCGACAAGATTAATCTGCGATCCTCCCGTAATATTCTTCATAGGCTGACTGCTTATAAATCCACTATTAGCACCTTTATTTTCCATGGTTGGCCTTTTATTATTAATGCCATTAATAAATTCTTTTTCCTCAAGTGCAGCAGTAACCTCAACAACATCTTTCTTAAAAAGTCTGAATACACCTCTCTGTTTTAATGTCTTGACGTTAAGAACCACTGCACCGCTTCCTAATTCATCTTTAGCTTTTAATATTGCCTCTGTCTCTGTCTCCGCCTGAAATTTCTTCACTATCATTTATGCTGTCACCATCCCCACTGATTGTAATTCTACATTAGATTCCACCTCATTATATGAAATCACAATTATATCCTTATAATAATCCTTAGCCAGATTTCTGAAATACATTCTCACAATAGGCGATGTGATAACTATTGATTCTTACCCATATCCTCAAGCTTCTTGAGTTCATTGCCTAATGCTTCAACAATCTTCTTACTGCGTTCAGGGTCAAGCGACAGATATGACCCCTGTTCTGTATTCTTAACAGAATTCATAATCTCCTGCTCAATTGCAGGGTCAACTGTAACAACATTTGTCACTTCACCTACCGTAAAATACTTGCTCGAAATAGCTCTCTTTAATCCCTGTCTTGCATACTCTGTCAATATATCCGGATCTCTTGTAACAGCTGCATGGTCTGCCAGAGTTTCTAATATAGTAACAAGATCTCTTATTGATATTCCCTCTTCAAGAAGATTCTGTAAAACCTTCTGAATCTCTCCAATACCGAGCAGCTTAGGTACTAACTCATCAATAAGTGCTGAATTATTATCCTTAATATTATTAATAAGATTCTGTACATCCTGCCTTGTAAGAAGCTCTGCGATATGCTGTCTTATAACCTCAGTAAGATGTGTAGCTATTATTGATGGCGGATCAACAACTGTATATCCAAGAGATTCCGCTCTTTCTCTCTGGCTCTCAGTTATCCATATAGCCGGGAGATGGAAGGATGGCTCAAATGTAGGAATACCTGTAATCTCTTCCTCCACATATCCTGGATTCATAGCCATATAATGGTCAAATAAAATCTCTCCTTCACTCACCTGTATGCCTTTTATTTTAATAACATACTGGTTTGGATTGAGCTGTATATTATCACGCAGTCTGATAATAGGAACAACTGCACCAAGCTCAAGTGCAATCTGTCTTCTTATCATAACAACACGGTCAAGAAGATCACCACCCTGATTAACATCGGCAAGTGGAATAATACCATAACCAAACTCAAGCTCAATAGGATCAACGTTAAGCAGCGAAACAACATTTTCAGGCTTACGGATTTCCTGTGCCTCGTTCTCTTCCTGCTCAGCGCTCTCTTCAATCTTAGCTTCTCCTGCTTTAGTTCCTAGCTTCCTTCCGTAAAAAATAAGAGCTGCTCCTAACGGAACAAATATGTACCATGGTAACGGTGTTAATATTCCAAGGACAGAAAGTGCAGCACCAACCATAATAAGTACCCTGTCCATCGAAAAAAGCTGTCCAACTATCTCATCACCAAGTTCTCCATCACTTGATGCTTTAGTTACAAGAATACCTGTTGCAAGTGATATAAGCAATGATGGTATCTGTGAACTCAATCCGTCACCGATTGTAAGAATAGTATACTTAGAAAGAGCATCATTAATTGATAATCCTCCATATACCATTCCCATAACAATACCACCAACAAGGTTGATTGCTGTTATAATAAGTCCCGCTGTTGCATCTCCCTTAACGTACTTTGTAGCACCATCCATAGAACCAAAGAAGCTGTTTTCCTGCTGAAGCTTCTTTCTTCTCTCAGCCGCTTCCTTATCTGTTATCGCTCCTGTATTAAGATCAGAATCTATAGCCATCTGTTTACCAGCCATCGCATCAAGTGTAAATCTTGCTGTTACCTCTGCAACTCGCTCAGAGCCCTTATTAATAACTATAAACTGAACGATAATAAGAATAATGAATATAATAATACCAATTACCAGATTACCGCCGCCAACAAACTTACCAAATGTATCAACAACCTTACCTGCATCACCATTCTTTAATATAAGCTTAGTTGAAGATACATTAAGGGAAATTCTGAAAATAGTCGTAAATAACAGCATCGTAGGGAAAGATGCCATATCCAGAACTTCCTTAGCAAAAGTGAATTAAAAAGCACAACCATTGCTACCAGGATATTAATTGCAAGCAGAATATCAAGCAGCCATGAAGGAATTGAAATAATGAAGAATAATACTGCGGCAAGCAGATATATTCCGATAAACAGATCATTCTTCTTAATCTTCATCATTTCTCTCCTTTCAATTTAGTCATTATTTACATAATATCACATAATCTGACTTTTATCTATTATTTGTGCGTAAAACAGATGCAAGAATTTCTGCAACTGCATAGTACAACTCAGGAGGTATTTCCATACCTATATCAACATTATGATAAATAATTCTCGCAAGAGGCTTATTTTCTACTACAGATATATTGTACTCTTTTGCTTTATCCCTTATCTGAAAAGCCAGATAATCAGCACCTTTGGCTATAACCACAGGTGCTTTTCCAGAATCAGGTTCATATTTTAATGCCACTGCAAAATGTGTCGGGTTCGTAATTACAACATCCGCCTCTGGAAGCTGCTGCATCATTCTTCTTCTTGAGATTTCCTGCATTCTCCGCTTAATCTGTCCCTTAACCTGCGGATCACCCTCTGCATTCTTGAATTCATCTTTAACTTCCTGTTTTGTCATCATATTATCAGTCTTAAACTTATGTCTCTGATATATAAGGTCAACAAAACCAACTATAAGAAACACCGCACTTATCTGGATTCCAAGATTAATAATTATATTACCAACCAAAGAAAGCGCAGTATATAAAGTAACATCATAAAAAGTAAGCAGAATATTCATATTCTTTCTTACACAATTGTACACCATAATTCCAATGATACTCATCATGGCAATAGCCTTAATCAGTTCAAATAACTGTCTTACAGAAAAAATCCTTTTAAATCCATTAAGTGGATTAATTTTACTTGCCTTCGGAGCAAGCGGTTTCGCTGTAACCATCCATCTTTGCTGAAGCATATTCCCAAGAATTGCTATGATTACAGCGACAATAAGCACAGGGATAATAATATTAAGAATAATTATAATTGCCTGTCTTACAATGCTGGATGCCATATTAATTGTCAGTCCCTGTGAACTTTCATTAATAACCTTTCCCATAAGAGCATATATCGTTGTAAATGCATCTATCAGTTTAGTTCCTATCTTTCCAACATACACTTTAAGTATAATAAACAGTGCCATAAGTGAAACTGCCGTTATCAGCTCCTTACTTTTAGCAACCTGACCTTCTTTTCGGATATCGTTAAGCTTTTTACTTGTAGCCGGTTCTGTCTTTTCTCCTCCTGGTCCGTCTTTAGCAAACAACTGGAGGTTCATGTAAAGATAAGTTCTTCGCACTAGCTCATTCCCCTTACTAACATAGCAAATAATCTTTCTATCTCATCAAGTATAAAGTCAGATACTGATGGAAGCATTGAAATCGTAAACAGAATTACAAATATACCTACAAATATCTTAAGCTGCATACCAACAACAAACATATTCATCTGAGGTGATACCTTGGCAAGAATCGCAAGCACACAGTTTAACATAAGAATCGCCGAAAATACCGGAAGTGCAATTCTGAATCCTATAACAAAAAAATCTGACATAAAACTTATTATGGCAGTATATATTCCTGCACCGAATTTCACCCCGCCAATTGGAATAACTTTATATGTCTCAACAATTGCAGCAACAAGATACTGATGCATACCTGAAATTATAAGCAGAAGCATCATCATATAGTAATAGAAATTTCCCATGATACCAACCTGCATTCTTGTTGTAGGATCGTAAAGCTGTGCCATAGATATACCAATATCCATATCAATAATCTTACCTGCAAACATAATAATCTGCACGCAAAAAGACGTCACTGCCCCAAGAAGAATTCCAACAATCATCTCCTCAACAACAATTATTGCATAATCAATCATGCCATTATACTCAACTGTCATATCAGGAAAAAGCGAATATACCAAAACTGTAAGGCACAGTGCAAATCCAGCCTTTACCTTTCTTGGTACATTTGCCATATTAAAAAAAGGCGCAGCAAATACAAAAGATGCCAGCCTTATTAATATCAAAACAAATAATTCAAATTGCTCCAATGCAAATGTAAAATTCATAACACACTATCCTGCCATCATATATACTGACCAAAGCTTCCCCAAAGCATCTGCATAAACGAAACTATCTCATTAAGAAGCCAGTTTCCCATAATCATAAGTGCAATCATAATTGCAAGAAGCTTTGGAACAAATGTAAGTGTCTGTTCCTGAATAGATGTAAGTGTCTGAAAAAGACTTATAATAAGTCCGACAATCATTGAAACAAGTAAAAGTGGCACAGAAGTCTTCACTATAACCCATATAGTCTGTCTTGCTACTGTTACAACCTGTCCAGCATCCATATTCTTTACCTCCTGCCTTACTTAAATGTTGCTACAAGATTTCCAATTATCAGATTCCAGCCATCTGCCATTACAAAAAGTAAAATCTTAAATGGAGCAGATATGGTGGTTGGTGGAAGCATCATCATACCCATCGACATAAGAGTTGACGATACAACCATATCAATAATAATAAAAGGTATGTATATTAAGAATCCTATAATAAACGCAATTCTTAATTCACTTATAATAAACGATGGTACAAGTACTGTCATAGAAATATCATCTTCCGATGTAACAGAGCCTTCCTCATATCCTGCAATCTTAAAAAATGTATCAAGATCCTTTGTAGAAGTCTGTTTCAACATAAAGCTTTTCAATGGCTTTACTCCTGTTTCATACGCTTCCTCGACCGATATCTCATTATTGGATAGTGGTTTTAGTGCACTGTCATAAACTTCCGTAAAAACAGGCGACATAACAAAAAAGGTCAAAAATAAAGACAAACCTATAATAACCTGATTAGGTGGTACTGTCTGTGTTCCAAGCGCAGCCCTCGTAAAATGCAACACAATTACAATTCTTGTAAATGATGTCAGCATAATCAGAATAGAAGGTGCCAGTGAAATTACTGTAAGTACAAGAAGCATCTGCAAAACACTAGCCATATCATTACCATCACTCGTAGAAATACCTATATTAATAAGATTATTTCCTGATGCTGTTGTTTCCTCAGCAGCCATTACCTTATATGTAATAAATGAAATGGCTGCAAAAAAAGCTCCTGCCCCAACCGATATTCCTGCTAATGCCTTTCTATGCTTTCTAATCCACTGTAACATAACTCTCTCGTTCCTGCCTAATTAATTATCTGGTTTGTCTTTCTTAAACTTTTCAAGTATAGCTTTAAATCCATCAGTATTGATTGTCTTTGACTCTGACGAATAAGTCAGTTCCTGCTCGTTAATCTCACTCAAATAAGTGATAGTATCTTTGCAGACTGCTACTGCAAAACATTTACTGCCAATCTTAATAATCTGAATATACTTAGTATTAGACACTCTCATTGTTTCAAGTATCTGGATATTGCGCCCAGCCATTTTGGTTTTCTGCATATTACCAGCCCATCTTGTAGCAAAATATGTAAGTGCCAAAACAAATATAAAAACAACGAGAAGCGTAAGCAACTGTGCAAACGCTTCCCATCTACTATTCAACCCAGCTAATGCAACCATTATTATCCAACAACCTTCTGAACAGCTTCAATTACTCTGTCTGCCTGGAATGGTTTAACAATAAAATCCTTAGCACCTGACTGTATTGACTCAATAACCATAGCCTGCTGGCCCATGGCAGAGCACATGATAACAGATGCTGAAGGATCTGCAGCCTTAATTCTCTTAAGAGCTTCAATTCCATCCATCTCAGGCATTGTTATATCCATAAGCACAAGATCTGGCTTTAACTCAGCATACTTTTCTACTGCCTTCTGTCCATTCTCTGCCTCACCTGCTATATTGTATCCATTCTTTGTGAGAATATCCTTAATCATCATTCTCATGAATGCAGCATCATCACAAATCAAAATATTCTTTGCCATAAACTTTCTCCTATTCAAAAACAAATTATTCACAAAAATCATTCGAATGTATTATACAACAAATACTATCAATTTCCTACTCTTTTTTTGATTTTTTAGAAAATCATAACAATTTCCTACTTTTTTGATTTTTTAGAAAATGATAATCTCTGTTATACGTACACCAAAACTTTCTTCAATAACAACAACTTCACCCTTTGCAACATATTTGCCATTAACAAGAACATCAACAGATTCGCCTGCAATTTTATTAAGTTCTACAATTGTTCCAGGAGCAAATTCAAGTATATCTTTTATAGATTTTGTTGTTCTGCCAAGTTCTACTGTTACTTCAAGTGGAACATCCTTAATAAGTTCAATATTTTCCTTCTGTGTCAAAGGATTGACATCTGTTGAAAATGGCTGAAATGCTGCTGGAGATACATTAACATCCTGTGCTGGTGCATACCCTGCCATTGGCATACCCTGCATAGGCATACCTTGCATCGGCATTCCATAACCATAAGGCATCCCCATATTCTGCATCGGCATTCCCTGTTGTGGTGCTGTCTGTGCTGTAGTATTCTGCACCGGTACATCCTGCTGTGGCATTGTCTGTGTCATATTCTGTGCCGGAGCCTGCTGCACCTGCTCTTCCTGATGATTAGCTGTATCTTCCTGACTTACCTGTGGCTGTTCAGGTTCTGCTGACGGCATAAACATGTTAAGAAGTTCCTGTGCAAATTCCTTAGGATATAACTGCATAATCTCACTATCTATAAGTTCGCCAATCTGCATCTTAAAAGCCACCATTACAAAATGGTTTTTAAGGAATCCTGGCAGGTTATCATCTAATTCATTGTATGTCTCCACTAAGTTAGCTATTGGTGGACTGATATCAATTTTTCTATTAAACATTGATGATAAAGATGTAGCTGCTGAACCCATCATCTGATTCATAGCCTCTCCGATTGCACTAAGATGAAGTTCTGTCAATGGTTCGTCTGGATCAACATTACCTGGTCCTCCCATCATAAGGTCTGTAATTATCTTAACATCATTCTCTCTTAATATTAAAACATTATTGCCTGCAAGACCTTCTTTGTAAGAAATCTGCAACATAACACATGGTCTGTCATATTTACTTGATAAATCATCCCATGTAGCAACTTCTACTTTTGGTGTTGTAATATTAACTTTCTGTGAAAGAAGAGAACTAAGTGTTGTAGCAGCTGTTCCCATGCTAATATTAGATATCTCACCGACAGCATCTTTTTCTGACTCAGTAAGTGTAAAGCCGCCATCTGTATTATCATTAGCATTATCCTCTGGTATAGTTGTTGTTGCTGTTGATGAATCAGATGTTGTCATCATCCTCCTTATCCATGCCACTCAATAGTGCGTTAATCTCGTCCTGGGATAACATGCCATCCATCTGTTACTCACTCTCCTCTCTAATTACGTCTGTTACTCCTTACTGCGTATTTATCTCAAAGTAACCAGGTAATGCTTGAACTCCTAATATTTACTTCATATACCTCTAAATTCCTGGTCAACCTTTTTATCAATTTTTATTACGTCTCCAACCTGCAGATTAACAAAATCCGAAACACTAACCTTAGATGTACCAAGCACTGCCTTAATAGGTATCTTTTGTCTTTACTAATTACATTTTCAATAACTTCACCATACATTGTTGGATCCTTTCTCCTGCATATTGGAGAACCAGATACTTGGTGTTAAGCTTATCCATAACCGGTTCAAGAGTTGCATATGGAAGACATATATTCATAAGTCCCTCCACATCACCAATCTTAATATTAATAGTTATAATAGCGATTGTTTCACTCGGTGATATAATCTGTGCAAACTGCGAATTAGTCTCTATTCTTTCAAGTCTTGGTGTTACTTTAATAACATTCTCCCACGGCTCTTTTAAAAGATTAACACATATTGAAAAAATTCTTTCTATAATGGTAAGTTCTATCTCAGAAAAATCTCTTTCCTTATCAAGAGCTGTACCTGTTCCTCCCAGCAGTCTGTCAACTATAGCAAATCCCAGGTTTGATGCCATCTCCATAACCATATTGCCCGCTAATGGTTTCATACTTACAACACCAAGCAGAACTGGGTTAGACAAAGCATTTGAAAATTCTGAATATATTACTACTTCTGAATTTACTATATCAACGTTGACTGATTTTCTTAAATAGGCTGGAAGATTAGTTGCTAGAAGTCTTCCAAAATGTTCAAAGATAATTTCCAGAGTTCTTAAATGTTCCTTGGAAAACTTAGATGGTCTTGCAAAGTCATAATTCTTAACCTGTTTTTCATCAGTGCCCTTCATTTCTTCAACATCTAACTCTCCACTGCTAAGAGCCTTCAAAAGATTATCTATCTCGTCTTGCGATAAGACATCTGGCATATCTTCCTCACCTCCTTATATTTCTTAATCATAAACGCATTCCTTTTATTTACTGTACTACTATAGATACAATCACTGATGTTATACATTTTGTCTGGAATGTATCCTGCAGCTGTGTTAACAGTTCGCTCTCTATAGTTGTTTTTGCTTGCTGCTATTGTACTATATGTATATTTCATAGCCTCTGTCTGGACTGCATTTACTATAACTTTCATTCCATTGTTAATTGTAGTGCTTTTAGCCGAATAATCCTTAGCTTTAGTATTAAGACCAAGTGACACATTCATAACAGCATAATGAGTTCTTCCGCCATCTGTATAAGATATCATTATATCATTGGAACCATTATTAGTCACATCCACATAAGATGTATCTTCTATTTCTCCACCAGATGATGAACTCTTATCTGAATTATCAATACCAGCTACATCAAGATCTATTATTTCTGCAACTTTCCCTATAAGCTTATTCGTTTTATTATTAGTTGACACCAATGAAAATGTAAGAATAACCGTAAGTGCAAGATTAATAAGTACAAGCGCTAGTGTTATTACATTTAATGTACTTTTTTTCATATGCTTTCTCCTTTTACTGAATATCCTTATTCAGGTTATTATATATTCTTATCTCAACGCGGCGGTTCTGGGCTCTTCCTTCTGCTGTTGAATTATCAGCTACCGGAACGTTTTCACCTCTTCCTGATGCCGTCATAGTCTTAGAATCGAAATTCTTATTTTTCACAAGATAATTATATACGCTATGTGCTCTATGAACAGAAAGCATCATGTTATCAGGATACTTTGCTGTGCTGATAGGATTGCTGTCTGTATGTCCTTCTATGGTTATGTAATTATCATTGTACTGATATATTGCATCAGCAACGCTATCCAAAAGCTTAACTGCCTCTGGTGTAAGCTCTGCATCTCCCGAATTAAATAGAACACCACCATTCATGTTAAGCATAACATATTTGCTTGTTGCAGTTATTTCAATCTGATTATTTACATTAGCAGACTTCAGATTGTTTTCTATCTGTTCTGCCATGTTTTCAGACTCTTTTATACCTTCTTTTTCTATCTGCTCCTGGGCACTTTTAACCTCTTCAGTGAATTCACCATCAGTGTTAAGACCCATATTATTGTAATAACTGCTAAGATCATTAAGCTGTGTTGCTCCACTTCCAACGAGTATTCCTTCATCAGTAAGTGCCGAGCCGCCTGCCGAAAATATACTAAAGCTTGCATTAAGTGATGCTGCTACTTTTTCAAACTTTTCTGCATCTACTGTTGACATAGAGAAAAGCAAAACGAAGAAGCACAACAGCAGATTCATCAAATCACTAAAAGTACTCATCCACGCTGGTGAACCAGCCGGCTGTTCCTGAGCTCTTCTTTTAGCCATTAAGCTTCACCTCCACCTTCTTCTCCTATGCCTGTTCTTGAAACTGGTGAAAGGAATGACTTAAGCTTTTCTTCTATAACTCTTGGATTCTCACCTGCCTGTATTGAAAGAAGACCTTCAATAACTATCTCCTTAAGCTGATACTCAACAGAATTCTGTGCCTTTAACTTGTTAGCAATAGGCGTACAGAACCAGTTAGCTATAAGTGAACCATAGAGAGTTGTAAGCAAAGCTGTTGCCATCGAAGGTCCGATTGCCGAAGAATCCTGAAGATCCTTTAACATATTTACAAGACCTATCAGTGTTCCTATCATACCCCAGGCAGGACCAAGTGTAGCCCATGTTTTCGAAGAAGCCAGCTACGCCTCTGTGCCTTTCATCCATATTCATAAGTTCCGTTTCAAGAATTCCTCTTACAAGTTCAGGCTCTGTACCATCTACTATAAGAAGAATACCTTTTTTCATGAATTCATCATCTAAATTCTGAGCAACCTCTTCAAGAGCAAGAAGTCCTTCTTTTCTTGCAACGTTAGATAATTCAATAATCTTAGATATCGTAGCTCCGTGATCATACTTTGGATCTTTAAATGCAAGACCGATTCCCTTAAAGCTTCCAAGGAAATCTTTTTAGAGTATAAGAGGTTATAAGTCCTGATAATGAACCTCCAATTGTAATAATAATTGAAGGAACATCAACGAAATTCTGTAAAGTGGAAACTCCGTTTCCCCACAGAATACCGAATACTACCATTACTGCTCCGACAATAATACCAATAAGTGTAGCTATATCCATTCAATACACCATCCATTCTTTTTTGTTGTGGGGTAAACTTATCCATATAAATACAATACCCCCATGTAAACTATCTATATTAAAACACCAATGGCAAAATATTGCAACAAAATACTGCCATTTTATGCATATTTTTCTATTTTATCAGATGCGCTGCAGAATATCTTCTGCAGCGTTTCATTCATGCATGGATTACTTTAATCCAGTTAATTATCTCTTAAGGTTAATAAGCTCATCAAGCAACGTATCTGATACAGTTATTATTCTTGAATTCGCCTGATATCCTCTCTGTGTTGTAATCATATTAGTAAATTCTGCTGCAAGGTCTACATTGGACATCTCAAGAACACCTGACTGAATCTTTCCAGCTGTATCTGATATTTCCTTTCCTTCACCGTCGAATATTCCTGAATTAAGAGTTGCCTTATAAAGGTTTTCACCAACCTTTTCAAGACCAGCCGGATTAGTAAACTCTGTTACAGCTATCTGGCCTACATACTTTGTATCACCATTACTGTAGCTTGCAACCAAACGTCCTGATGTATCTATACCTACAGATGTCATAGTACCAGCTGCTTTACCACCGCCAACATATCCACCTGCATCATTATCATATATACCGTATGTCTGATTGATTGAAGTTTTATCCTTAATCATTTTAAGTCCTGATACATTAACTGATATTTCATGGTTATCATTACCTATATCACCAAGGTTAGTTCCATCTGGATCTTCTATAGTAAATGTGATGTTATCACTATCACCATTTTTTACAAAAAACGCCTGTATCAGAGTTGAATGTGATAGTGTCATTAGTTAATATTGAAAGGTTAGTCTTTTTCTCCATCCTTTGTTACAGACGAACCTTCTACAGAATATGTAACCTGACTTCCTGTAGTACCTGATGTACCCGTTCTTTTTATTTTGATAGTAGCCTGATATGAACTGCCTAAACTATCATAGAAGTTAAGTGTTGCAGTAGTATCTTCATCCGAAGAAGAATTGATATTACCAGTTAATGTAAGTCCTGTTGTCTTCTCTGGCATAGTATACTTAGTATCAGCGGATTCAAGATATAACTTAGATACCTTATCCTTAACTACATCACCTGTTTCAGGATCTACCTGCCATCCCATAACATTAGCTCCTGACTGGGTAACAAGTGCTCCTGCTTCATCTCTTGTAAAGTTTCCTGCTCTTGTAAAGAATGTTTCTCCACCACTGCTTACTATAAAGAATGCATTAGCTCCTGTTATTGCAAGGTCTGTAGCATTATCTGTTCTTTCTGTAGAGCCTTCTGATGTTATCGATGTTGATATAGCACCAACCGATGAACCAAGACCTATCTGTTTTGCATTGGTACCACCTCTTCCAGTAGTTGCATTAGGTCCTGTAGCTGTCTGTGTTGTCTGATAGAACACTTCATTAAAAGTCATAGACTGTGACTTGTAAGCAACTGTATTAACGTTAGCTATATTGTTACCTATAACATCCATTCTCGTCTGGTGTGCTCTTATGCCTGATACACCAGAGAACAATGATCTCATCATAATATTGTTCCTCCATATTGCCTATACCTGTATTTATTGATGAGCGTCCATTCCTTCTGTCATTCAGGAATGGGTAGCATCCTTTATGGTCCTGCTATATAATCACCGCACCATCAATATTCGTATATATATTATCTTCACTTGAATTCTGGTCAATTGCTGTTATAACCATTTTTTTATCAGTATTAACTATGAAAGCAAGATCATCCACAAGCACAAGGGATTCCTTGATTCCTTTATCAGATGCTTTTTAGTACCTTCTTCAAGTCTTGTCATCTGTTCGTCAGTAAGTCTGATATCTCTCTGAGTAAGTCTTGCATCAGCGTGCTTTGTAAATCTTATCTGTCCCGTGGCAGATGTTTTCACATCCGTTCTTTCTGATACAAGCTCATCTATCGACTTCTCTGCCTGCTTAATATTTCAGTAAATGAAGGGCCATCATAACTGGCATTAACATCCTGTTTCTTTCTCTTACTGATGACTTCGGCCATTCGTTCAATTGAATTAATATTATTGTTAATCATATTATTCATACGAATCTCCTGTTCCTGTCCGGATACTTAAACTCCTTTTACAGTATCCCTTTACTTTTGTCTTATTGTCTGTATCAGTTTTGCTGCTACCTGTAGTGCTTCCACTATTATTCCACTTTTCATAGTAATCCTTGTCAATAACCTGATCAACATCGTTGATATCATAAAGGTTACCATTAATACCAAGATATACTATTCCATCAATCTCCTGCCAGCCATTAACTATACCACCTGCATAACCTGTGCTGTTAGTATCTGTCTTTACTATAACAGCCTTGCCTATAAGATTAGATGCTGTCTGGCTGAGTACCCTTTCATTCATCTCACTAGTAGCTTCTACCTGTGAGAAGGTTGCCATCTGTGCCATATAATCTGAATTACTTGTAGGCTCAAGCGGATCCCTGGTTCTGCATTTCTGCTACAAGAAGGCTTAAGAAATTCTCCATATTAAGAGTATTTGATTTCTTTGTGTTAGATGTCTTAGATGTAGAACTCATAATCTGATTAGACACTTTACCTGTTGTATCTATAGTTCCTGCCATAATATCATCTCCTTTCACATGTTAAAATTTTAAGTAATAATTGCTTTAATATCAGATAAAACTCTTGCATTATGCCATATATTCAACACTGCTGTTTCCATTCTGTATTGAATCTTTTCTTCTGATATCCTGTGCACTTACAGTCTCATCTTCATCATCCATATAGTCGGATAAATTAAGCTTTTTGTTTATCTTTTGCTCTGACTGCTTTCTTTCAGACTCGTTTTGTCCAAAGTTCTGTCCCGCTTCAAACTGATGAGTCATAACAGTAATCTCTACAGCATCTACTTTTATTCCCTGATTCTGGAAATTCTCTTTAAGAGCTGTTACCTGATTCTCAAGTGCTGTCTTGACCTGTTCATTCTGAGCTGCTATCTGGGCTGAAAGAATACCATTCTTAGCTGTAACCGTAACATGAACACTTCCAAGTCTTTCAGGATTAAGCATCACCTCTATACTTGTAAGCTCTCTTCCCGATGAAAGCTTAATCTGGTCTATAACCTGATTAACTATATCTGCTTCACTTACACGTGAAGTATCCTCAGTTACAATGTCAGCAAAACTATCCTTCATGCTCTGGATAATACTATCAGCAACACCGCCATAGCTTTGTGTATTGTGATTCTGTTCGCCTGTATGTTCGCCTGTACTCTCCTCATGTTTTGAAGAGCCCTGTGCTGTAACCTTAGCAGCAAGTACGTCACTAAGTGACTCTGTTTCAGAAACTGACTGATTATCTGTTATACTGCTATCTGTATTCTTTACAACTGTTTCATCTGTATCTTTTTTACCACAGCATCCGTTCTTACCACTAACACAGCATCATCAACATCTGTGTTTAACATATCTGCTATATCTTCCTGTGCTGTATTAACAGCATCCAGAACCGATGTAAGCTTACAGACATATCATCATCTGTTATAAGTGTTATAGAATCAGCGCCTGTTGAAGCACTCACCAGCTCAGTAACTTTTACTACCGAAAGTAAATCATTATCTGTTATCCCAAGCACTTCCATCGCCTTAGCTATGTCTTCATCAGAAACATCCAGTTCTTCCTTAATAGTATCCTTCACATTCTGAACTGCATCATTTACTTTTTTCATCAGACTTATTATCCTGTTTACTCTTGTCAGTTTTATCAGCTTTACCTGTGTCAGCTGCATTCTGCTTTTTATCAACCGCATCTGTATCAGCTTTAGTATTCTTTGTATCAGCTTTAGTATTCTTTGTATCAGTTGTATTCTGGTCTTTAGCTGATTTTACATCATCTGCTATTCCAAGCTTACTATCTGATGAACCTGTTCCCTGCATTAGAAGTATTCTTAGATATTGAGGCTGCCATGACAGACTTAAAAATCTGATGATTTGCTTTTGGTATTACTGCTTTTTTGAAGCTGTTCCTGAAGAAGTATTTCTTACTGCCACAGCTCCGTAACTGCTGAACTTACCATACTGATATATCCGTGAGTGCCTTATTCACATACAACACTCACAGCATCTCTTATATATGTAACAGATTAAAGATTATACGACTGTTAATCTTATAATCTAATTACCAGTGTTAACTCTATGGATACATAATCTTTGTTATCTTAGCTGCATATACAGGATCCATAGCTGCAAGAACTGCACCTCTCTGCTTTGAAGTCATACAGTTAAGAATCTTTGCAACAAGGTTGGTATCACCTGTCATTTCTTCAAGAATAGCTGCCGCATTTTTCGCATCCATCTTAGAATATGTTTCTGCCCAGTCCTTAACCTGCTGTGAGTACTGTAAATCCTTTACAACCTGTTCGTAAAGCTTTGCTGCATTATCTGCATCTATTGACTCATACCACTGCTTATAGTTTTTCTATATCTGGTGCATTATCTGCATATACAACCTCACGGTCAAACTTATCTTTAAGTTCCTGATAATGCTGTGCATTCTCTTCAAACACTTTGAGTCTGGCAATCTCAGCCTGAAGCTCTGATATAGTCTGCGAATCTGACGAATCTGAATTCTTGTAATTATCAAGCTGTGACTCAAGCTCATTAATTCTGTCTATTGCCTCCGAGAGGTTCTTATATTTACCACCTGTTTTTTGGCTATATCCTCGTCTGTTGCAGCTGGAAGAATCATATTGACACCTGGAATATTCTTAAGGTAAGGACGCAGCATACTGCCTATACCTCCAACATTCATCTTTATAAGCAATGCAAATATAGCAAGCCATACGATAATAACAGCAAGTACAATAAGTATATTAAGGAACTTATTGCCACCAGCACTTTCAGATTCTTCACCCATGTCTAAGTCATTATCAATATCTAATTCTTCCTTGGATTTCTTCTTTGCCATAATAATCTGTTCTCCATATTAATTCATCTGTGTTTTCTATAATACTCTATTATAGTTATCATAACAATCACACATCATCTTCTCTATTATTATAATTGAAACTTACAACTTCATCAATCTCTTTCATTTCCTGGGCGTTTAATTCATGTAAAAATTCTTCAAAAGCTTTTTCTTTCAACTTTTCCTGAACCTTTCTTTCTTTAACTGCCACCGTCAGC
>VOFC01000438.1_pt1 | contig 42000 bp, 87 predicted proteins | sample 5384161 | NCBI WGS metagenome assembly VOFC01 (sample SAMN12384722, study PRJNA508395) | human gut metagenome | isolation source: healthy gut B | host: Homo sapiens
TTTAACAGTTTGTATAAATGCTTTAACACCATACTCTCCATACATTTCATAAAAAGCCATTTGTGGTTTTACAGCTGGTACAATATCATAAATACTATCAATTATATCTTTATTAAACTCTACAATTATTTTAGAAATCTCTTCAAATTTGTTCTCACTTTTTTTTCTAATCTGTCTTTATAGCAATCTGGTATCTCTGATAATTTTGGATCTAATCCTACTACAATTGGACTTTTAAGCTTAGTTATTTTTTTTTTCATTTAATCTGTCTGCAATATTTTTCATTTCAACTCTCCTCCATATTTTATTTTTTATTTATGATAAATTTTATATTGTACTAATTTATTAGTCTTTATATAAATTTCTCAAAATTTCAATTTCTTCTGCATACCCCATAATATCTTCATGTGGTGTTTCTAAATAAAATGGCAATTTTTCTTAATTTAGGATGATTTATTATTCTTTCAAATGCTTCAATTCCAATTGTTCCTTTTCCTATCTTTGATGTCTATCTTTATGACTTCCAATAGCATTCATACTATCATTAATATGAATTGCTTTTAATTTTTCCAAGCCTATTATTTTTTCAAATTCTTCTATAACACCATCTAAATTATTTACAATATCATATCCTGCATCATTTACATGACAAGTGTCTAAACAAACTCCAATTTTTTCTTTTAATTCTACTTCATCTATAATACTTTTTATTTCTTCAAAACTTCTACCTATTTCGCTCCCTTTTCCTGCCATTGTTTCTAATAAAACAGTAGTTGTCTGATTTTTTGTTAATATTTCATTTAAAGCTTTAACTATATATTTTTTTTTCCTATTTCAAAACCTTGTCCTACATGACTTCCTGGATGAAAATTATACATATTTCCGTGGCAAAAATATTCCATTCTTTTCATATCATCTAACATAGTATTTTTTTGCAAATTCTCTGATTTTTTTCATCTGCAGAACATAAATTCAAAGTATATGGTGCATGCGCAAGTATTTTTGCAAAATTATTTTCTTGCATTATTTTTAATAATCCTTGTACATCACTTTCATCTATTTTTTTAGCTTGTCCACCTCTTGGATTACGTGTAAAAAAACTGAAAAGTATTTGCATTAATTTTTAATGCCTCTTCTCCCATATTTTTAAAGCCTTTTGTAGCTGATAAATGACATCCTATATTTAGCATTATTCTCCTCCTAAAATTTCTTTCCACTCATCTTGTTTAAAACCTATTAATATTATTTTGTCACTAATAAATAATGGTCTTTTAATTAACATACCATTCCTACAAAGAAGTTTTATTTTTTCATCATCTGACATAGTTGGTAGTTTTTTCTTTCAAATTCAAACTTTTATAAACTAATCCACTTGTATTAAAAAAGCTTTTTATATTTTTCTTGCTTCTTGTTATCCACTTCTTTAATTCTTCATATGTTGGTGTTTCTTCTACTATATGTCTATCTATGTATGTTACATTATTTTCGTCTAACCATTTTTTGCACTTCTACAAGTCAAGCATTTCGGATATTCTACAAATATATTTTCCATATAATCTACTCCTTTTTATTTTGTAATAAATTTTATAAAAATTTAAATTTTTCGTTTTAATCTATTCTTTTTAATCTATTAATTTCTTTTTATAAATTATTCTCTTTATATGTATCAATATATAACTAATTATAGCTAATATTAGTACAATTATAAACTCTCTCCTTGTTAATATTTCTAATTCTAATATTCTTCTAAATAAAGCTACTGCTACATAAAAACCAACAGCTGTTGTAGTAAATAAAAATACATGTACTTTGGTAATTGGCTTGCAAACCTCTTGTACTGCTAATATACTAACAAAACCAATAAGTAAATACATCATTGTAGTTAAAGAAGTACTTGATGCTCCTATTATTTCACCTGCAAATATTAAAAATACTATATTAAAAATAGTAACAAAAGCAAATGGCATTGCATTTGTAAGTGCAGTTTGTAAAAAGTTCCTTTAATTGATTTTTATTTTTTTCAAATGTAATAAAAAAATGATGTATATGCTTCAATAGCTAAATCTATAAGAGTTATTTGTATTGGTATAAATGGAAATTCTATATTTGTTATTATACAAAAGATTGACAATAATATTGAATATATTGTTTTTTATAAAAAATATTCTAGCAACTTTAGTTATATTGTTAACAACTCTTCTTCCTTCCATTAATACATCTTTTAGCACACTAAAATCTGAATTTAGTAGTACGATTTGTGAAACCTGCTTTGCTGCATCACTAGCATCAGGAAGTGTAATACTACAATCTGATTCTCTTAATGCAATAACATCATTAACACCATCACCTGTCATTGCAACTTTATGATTTTTTAGCCTGTAGAGCCTTTACGATAATACTTTTTGATGTGGTAACACTCTTGCAAATATACTATATTTTTCTACTAGATCTACTATTTCTGCATCACTTCCTATTGTAGATAAATCTATATATGACTCATATTCTTCAAGTCCTGCAGTTTTTGCTATATTAGAAACAGTAAGTGGATTATCTCCAGAAATAATCTTTAACATCTATTCCTTGTTTTTTGAAATAACCAAGCATTTCTTTTGCATTTTTTCTTAAAGGATCTTCTAATATAAGTATTGAAACAATATCTAATTCAGGAAGTACTGGTTCATTTATAATATTTTTTTGTATATGCTACCGCTAAAACTCTTTTACCATTTTTTTGCAAATTTTCAACTTCTTTTGGACATTCTTTTTACTTTTCTCAAATAATCTTTCTGGTGCTCCAAACACTATAGTTCCTTCATTTTTAAAAGATATTGAACTCCATTTTCTTTCTGAAGAAAATGATATACTATCTTGCTTTTTCAAATTTTATATTGCCTTTAAAGTAATCGGAAATAGCTTTAAAAGTTGCATTATTGTCATCAGATTCATTTACAAAAGCTACCATCATATCATTAAAAGATCTAGGCAATACTTTTTCATCAAAAATTTTAACATCTGATACTCTCATCTTTTCCTTGTGTAATAGTTCCTGTTTTATCTAAACATATTGTATCAATATGTGCAAGTGATTCCATACTATAAAGATCTTGAACTAATACATCTTTTTTAGCAAGTTTTATTACACCAGATTCTAATGCTATAGTTATTAATAAAACAAGTCCTTTTGGTAACATTCCCAATAGTCCAGCAGATGTTGCAATTACTGCTTGAGATAAGTTAGATTCCCTAAGAAAGTAAGCTTGCATAAATAAAAATACTCCTACTGGTATAATAACAAAACTTGTAAATTTTGTAACTTTTTTCATTGAATTAATAAGCTCTGAATTATTTTCTTTGTGCTTTTTTAGTTGCATTTACTATTTGATTTGCAAAATTATCATCACCAACTTTTTCAACTTTAGCATAACATTTGCCACTTACTACATAACTTCCAGATAATAATTTATCCTCTCTATTTTTTAAGATTAAATTTGACTCCCCTGTTAAAATTGATTCGAATTTGATCTCCAGGTGATAATAATATAATATCATCCACAACTACTTTTTCTACTTCTATTTTTTTCTTCTTTTCCATCTCTAATTACAGTAGTTTTTGAAGCAGCTAAAATCTCCAATTTTTTAATCATATTTTTAGCATGTATTTTTTGAATAATACCTATTAAAACATTAATTACAATTATCAAAAAAGAAAAATGTATTAGTATATGCTTTTACAGCTAATAAAGCTATAGCTATAATAAAATTGTATAAATTAAATAATGTAAATACATTATCAAAAAAACTATTTGCCAATTAGATTTCAAATTATTTTTACTTGTTGTATTTACATTACCTAATTTTATTTTTTTCCTCAACTTCCTTTTTAGTTAATCCTTTGATTTCATTTTTTTCCATAAATTTTTTTCTCCTTATTTTTTTGCATTATATTATACTTTGTTTCTATATGCAATTACTTTTATATGATTTTTATTTTGAAGCTGATAGTTATAATTTTACTTTTACTATAGTATTATCTTTCACTTATAATTTTCTTCCATAACTTCCATTTACTGGATCTTTAAAATAGTTTATTCTAGGTGTTACAAATGTAAATAACACAAAATATATAGTTAATACTACTAATATAATTATGGACATAATCTTAGTAGCTTTTTGTAGATTGCTCCTCACTATTCATTATTTTATACGAAATGTATTCTCCTATTAAAACTGCAAACACAAAAGTAAAAATATCTATTATAAAAAAGTTTGTTCCTATAATTCCTGTATATGTATAAAAAAATGACGTTATAAACAATATTGAACTAGTAATTCCTATAGTTTTTGATTCTATATAATTATTAACTTTGTTTTTTACAAAAAATATTCTATTATCCCAATAATTAACATCGGAAAAAAATGCAAGTTTTAAATGTTCCCATGTACTTTCATTAACACTACTAAAACTTGATATAAAAGCATTTTTATTTGACCATTCATATGTAAAATGTAACAAAGTTTCAAATATAAGACTAAAAGTAGATGCTAAAATTTGCCATTTTTTACAATCTTCTTATTATCTAAATTAATTTCATCCAAAACAAATCCCCTCCTAAAACAATTCTATTTTAGAGCACGAGATTTTATTACTTTATCTTTTTATTTCTTTCTGGCTTTCTTCAATTATCTTCGAAAAAACTTGTATATGGTTTTTTCTCATCTAGAATAATCCTATTTAATAAGTTTCTTATTTCTTTATTTCTTGTATATCTAATTGCTTTATTATATCCGATCTATTGCAACTTTCTCTGTTTTTATATTATATTCCATTGTTTTTTATTATATCTTTTACATCATAATTTAAATTTCCACTATTCCATATTATCCCTTTACTATTTACAAAACATGGATTTTTTCCTAATTTTTTTTATTAATTCCCCTACTAAATTTAAATGTTTCATTTCTTGAATTGCAATTCTTAGCATTATTTTGCTAAGCTCTTCATTATTTTTCATATCCATATGTTCATACGCATATTGTGTAACAGCAGATAATTCTCCAAGTTCTCCTGCTAAATCATCATACAATAAATTAGCATATATTTGATTTGCATATACATATTTTATTTCTGGAAATGGAACATCATCATATTTACTAATCATTTTGTTTAATTCTTCAAAATTCATAAAAAATCACCTCATAACAGTTTATGAGATGATTTCCTTTTTAGTTCTTATTTATTCCATTTCAAAAAAATGATTTCAATACACCTTTGCTTATTAATTCACTAAATACATTTTTTTATTATTAATAGTACAATAGGTCTAACATAAGCCCAAATACACCACAAATTCTAAAACCAGTATACATTCAAGTAATGTAAAAATCGGATGCATTCCCATTTGATTGCTAACCATTTTAGGCTCCATTAATTGCTTTAATACAGCCCATATTATCCAAATTACTCCTACTGCTATAGCAAGTGGTATATTTCCTGTAAAAAAATAGATATATTGCCCAAGGAATCATAACAGCACCAGCTCCAAATAGAGGAAGTAAATCTACAAATCCTATAAAAATAGCCATAATTACAGGATACTTAACATCAAAAGCCAATTAAATCTAAAAACACAAGACCTATAAATACTAAAATAAAACAAATTCCAGACAACTTTGCTTCTGCTTTTATATAATTTAATGAAACACTACAAGTTTCTTTATAAATTTTACTTGCCTTTTGTATCCATTTTTTTTGGAACCTGCTTTTTAAATTGATTAATTATATAATCTCTATCAAAGCAAGCAAATATAATTGCAAGTATTGTAATTACTCCATATGTAAACATTGTAGGCACAGAGCTTATAAAATTTATTACACTAGTTAATATAGAAATTAAAACATTTTTAGTTCCATCTACAATTCCCCAAGCGAATTTTTTTAAAACTTGCATAACCTCATCTGGCACTTCTATATTTCCATTTTCAAGTCATCAAACAATTGTATTCCATCATCATAAAAATCTTTAAAATATATATTTAAATTTGATAAAAGTGATGTTGTTTCTGTTATCACCTTACTTATTGTTAATGTTAAAACTGTTCCTATTATAATAGTTATTAGTAAAAGTGTTATTATTGTCGAAATTTTACGCCTTAATTTACATTTTCTCATAAAAAATTTAGTAATTGGCTCTACAATAGATGCTACCATTATAGCTATTATAAATGGTATATAAAATATTGCTAATTTATAAGTAATAAATAATCCTAAAACAATAAAAAGTATTACACTTAATTTTAGTGCAATTTTTCCATAATATTTACTTTGCTCCATTTTTTTCTCCTTTTTTCTTTTTTATTATTTATACCACAAAAAAGAATAGTTGCAATTTTATTACAACTATTCTTTTTTCACTATATTAATATTAATCAAAATTTACTAAAGATTAAATAATATCTTAATTTAAAATTATATAGTTAAAAGAGAAAATTAATTAAATTCTACTTCATAAAACTAGTAATTTTTTCTCATTAAACAACTTTAACTTTCTTTTATTCTTATTTTACAATTAATTTTATTTTTCGCCATCTATACTTTCTACAGCTCTTTTAGCTTCATATTCAGACAAATTAAATTCTTGAAATTCTTATTTTCATATAGTTTTTGAATTTTTTTATTATTTCTTGATTTTACCATAGAATCATGTGTAAAATATCTATCTATCTTATTTTTCAAAGTTGAATCTGGAGTATTTCTATATAATCTAGCAATTTCTGGTATTGCATCTACAGATAAATTTTTCAAATATTTAAAATCAATTTCTTTTTTCATCAAAATTTGCACTCATTAAATATTTATCAACATTCTTTTTTTGGCAATTGTTCTATCTACATTAGTAAAGTTTAATAAAACAAGCATTACAGAAAAATATTACTATATAATATTTTAAAAGTGAAATTTTTTTATTAAATACATATACACATGTTGGTACTGCTAGCATTAGTTCTGTTGCCAAAATAAAATACACTACTAATCTTAAAAATGTATATCCATATTCTTGTTCATATAAATACATTCTCAAAAAATGATGAAAATATCATTACAATTGTAAATATTATTAATAAAACATTCATTATTTTAGTATAAATACTTACTCCCTTTGTTGTTTCTCTTTTATTTAGAGATGTAATAATTATTATTATAAAATTAATTATTGTTACAAACATTAATTGGAAAAAATCCTCTTCTAGCATATGTAGCATAATCGAAAATTTCATTCAATCCTAAATTAGTAAATAAAAATAAATATACAAATTGAATTATGCAAAACAATAAATATACTATGTTTAATACAGTTAGCACTGTATTAACTGTTATATTTTGCATATTTACACCTTTTTTTCAAAAGTTTTTTTAGTTGTATCAAATTTTAGCATACTACATATAAATGCAACTACATATATAAATAATATAATAATAAATATCGCTCTAAAATATAATGAACTTAAAAATTTTATATTAAATATGTTCATAATAACATATTTAATTGGTTCTAAGATTTCTGCAAAAATTATATCTGCTGAAATAAGTAAAGCAAGAATAATAATTAATAATGGTATTGATATTATAAGACCTATTATAATTTGCTTAATTACTTTATTTTCTTTTATCTTTTATTTTCTACATTTGTTACGTTAGTTTTCTTCTTAAATAAATTATTTGATATTACTCTAACACTTTCTCCTATATATCCAAAAGGTTTAAATATAATAACAAAAATTTTCACAAAAGCCTCTTTAAAAAGTAAATTTATCATATATTGCCCAAGTTATCATAGTTGTTGTTAAAACAACTATTGCTATCATGTTTACAACATTTAAAATACCATTATTAAATAATGCGTATGTTAAACTTAAAAAACTGATTGGTACACTTAGAAAAAAAGCTTTTATTTTTCACTTTATTTTTACTTATTAATGTATACGAAATAAAAATAAGCATTGGTACTACAAATAACACTACTGATATTCCTAAATCCTGTCCATAAAATAAGATAGAATGTAATATGCTTAATATGAGTGCTCCTATTACTATTTTTTTTTTCATATTTCCTCCATTTCTAAACAAATTTGTTTAATTTGTTTTCCATAAACTTAAAAAAACAGTGCTCTTTTGAAGCACTGTTTTTTATTTTATAAAATATATTTTATTTTGCGTATTCGACAACTCTTATTTCTCTTATGATATTAACTTTAATTTGTCCCGGATATTCCATTTCATCTTCTACTTTTTAGCTATATCTCTTGCCATTAGAGTCATCTCTGCATCATTTACTTTTTTCTGGTTTTACAATAATTCTTATTTCTCTACCAGCTTGAATAGCAAAAGATTTTTCTACACCATCAAAAGAATCTGCTATCTCTTCTAAGGTTTGTAATCTCTTAATATATGCTTCTAAAGTCTCTCTTCTTGCACCTGGTCTTGAAGCTGAAATTGCATCTGCTGCTTGAACTAATACAGCTTCTATTGTTTTTGGTTCTACATCTCCGTGATGTGCTTGAACTGCATTTATAACCATTTCATTTCTTTGTATTTTTTTAAGTATATCTACACCTATTTCTACATGTGTTCCTTCCATATCATGGTCTAGTGCTTTACCTATATCATGTAATAAACCAGCTCTTCTGGCAAGTTTTGGATCTAATCCCTAATTCTTCTGCCATTATTCTAGCTAAATTAGAAACTTCTATTGAATGGTTTAATACATTTTGACCATAACTTGTTCTATATTTTAGTTTACCAATTAGACTTTACTATGTCTGGATGTAACCCAACTACTCCTGTTTCTAGTACTGCTCTTTCTCCTTCTTCTTTTTATTGTTGCTTCAATTTCTTCTTTTTGTTTTTTCTACCATTTCTTCTATTTTTGCAGGATGTATTCTTCCATCATTTATTAATTTCTCTAGAGCAATTTTTGCCACTTCTCTTCTTAATGGATCAAAACCAGAAATTACAACAGCTTCTGGAGTATCATCTATAATTAAGTCTATTCCAGTTAACGTTTCTAAAGCTTTAATATTTCTTCCTTCTCTACCAATAATTCTACCTTTCATATCATCATTTGGTAATTCAACTATAGATACTGTTGTTTCAGAAGTATGATCTGCCGCACATTTTTGAATAGCATATCCTATTAATTCTTTTGCTGTTTTTTCTGAGTTTTCTTTTACTTTATTCTCATATTCTTTAATAAGATTTGCTTTTTTCCAAAGTTAAATCTTTTTCTAACTCTGATAATAATTGCTTTTTAGCATCGTCCTTTGATAAACCTGAGATTCTTTGTAATTCTTGCATTTGTTTTTCTAATGTAAGTTCTATTTCTTTTGTCTTTTCATCTAATTTTGGTTTTTAAATTCCAAATCTTTTTTCTTTCTTTTCTAAATTATTTGTTCTATTTTCTAAATTTTCTTCTTTTTGAACAATTCTTCTTTCTTGTAAAAGTACTTCGCTTCTTCTTTCTTTAATCTCTTGATCTAGCTCTTTTCTCTTGCATTCATAATCTCTTCTTTTGCCTTGAAGATTTCTTCTTTTTTCTTATTTTCTGCATCTCTAACTGCTGCATCAATTATTTTTTTTTGCTTCTTGTTCAGCACTTTTCATTTTAGATTCAGCTATTTTTTCTTTCTTATTGTAACACCTACCATTGTAAATATAACTGCTGAGATTGAAAAAAAATGGCGATATAGATTACATATTGCATAATCTCACACCTCTTTCTATTTAATTTTCAATGTTCCGTATAAAAATATATATAAATAATTCTATTTTGAATATATTTCAACTCACATTTATATTTTATATGTATTATTGTAAACTGTCAAGTGATTTTTATGTTATTTCATTCACTTATAATGGAAAAAGACCATACTTTTTTATATGTATAGTCTTTTCCTTTCGTTAATATGTCTTTTTTCAAGCAAAGCTTTTTTAGCTTTTCAAGCTTCAGCTTTTTTTTCTGAATTTCGCAATCCAGTTCATATATCTCCATATAAGAGATACATTTTTGCCTCAGATCCATTAATCTTATCTGGGCTTTTTGGTTTCCATACTTATAATTTGTCGTTCCAAAATACGGATTTTTAACTCCAAAAAGCTCATACTGTTTTCCCTTCTTTCTATGTTGTTGCATGTAACACATACTTTTATATATGTATACATTTGGGCTTATATCCTACTATATGAACTACCAAATTAACGGTAGATTACCAAAAAAATTATTTTCCTTATTCAGGATAACTATATATTAGTATAGCACAATTAACATAATAAATCAAATCTATATGCATTATCTTAAACATAAAAGAAGTTTTATATTATAAAAACTCTTTATTTAGAAATAATCTAAAATAAAGAGTTTTCATATGATATATATTTTATATACTATTATATTTTCTAATTTTATGCTCTTGGGTGAGCTTTTCTATATACATTTTTTATTCCTTCATCTTGGAATTGCATATATACTTGTGTAGATGATATATCTGAGTGTCCAAGCATCATTTGTATTGTTTTTTAAATCTGCACCATTTTGTAGTAAATGTGTTGCAAAAAGAATGTCTTAATACATGTGGTGTTATATCTTTTAGTAATATGTGCTTGTTCTTTATAATATTTTACTATTTTCCAAAAACCTTGTCTTGTTAATCTTTTTCCGTTAATATTAACAAATAAAGCTTTTACATTCTCATCTCTAATTAAATATGGTCTTGATTCTTCTATATATTCTTTTAATGCTTTTAATGATAATGAACCAAGAGGAATATTTCTTTGTTTTGAACCAAATCTACAAACTACATATCCTTCTTCTAAATTAACATCATCTATATCTAAAGATATTATTTCTGTAACTCTCATTCCTGTAGCATATGCAAACTCTAGCATTGCTTTATCTCTTGTTCCTTTTAAATCAACATCTTTGGTTGGTCTAATAGTAATTCAATTTCTTTTGATGTTAGAATACTTGGTACTCTTTTTTTTCAATTTTTGGTGATTGAATATTTACTGTTGGATCTTCTTTTATAAGTTTTGTTCTTATTAAAAATTGGTAAAAAGATCTAATTGAAGCTAAGCTTCTAGAAATTGTTGATGATTTTTTTTCCAATTTCTTGTAAATATTGTAAATATTCTTTTTTATTTTATTTTCATCAGCTTTTTTTAAATAATTTATACTATTTTCGTCAACATAATTGTGATATTGCATAATATCTCTTTTGTATGATTGAAGTGTATTATCTGACAATTTCTTATCATTTTGAAGAAATTCCAAAAAAGTGTTATTTGTTTTTCCATTCTAGAGCTCCCCTACTTTTTTTAAGATTTTTGCACATTTCTGGCATGCGCAAAGCCGTATTAACATAAACTATATATGTTATATCAGATTCATTAATAAATGTAAAAATACATTTTAGCAAAATTCTACAAATATTTATATTTTACAAATTAATATTTTATGTATATTGTCATTATGACAATTTTATAGATATTTAGCTGTATTCATCAAAAGTGGAGAGGAAATATACGTCTCTATAAAAGATGAAATTATAAAAAACTAATATCATAATTGAAAAAATTGTATGTCTATATATTTCTATTTTTATGTTTTCTCTTCTTTTTATCCTTCATTATTGATTTATATAATTTCATTCCACTTACTCCCAATGCTAATATTGATGGTATAAATAAAATATTTTGTAATAATAAAGATGTTATGGCAAAACATATACCTTTTCCGGTTCCTAATGTTGCTAAAACTGAGGCCATTGTATATCCTATACAAAAAGCCTTTAAATATAATTATCCCATATACTAAAAATATTCCTATTACAGTTGAACTTACAAACCATAATATAATTGCTAGTTTTACATTTTCTATAATAGATGTTTTTAGTAATTTTGTTTTATCTATTTGATAATCTCCTTTTAATGATTGTACAAATCCTGTAATATAAGTTTGTAATTCTTGCTTTTTGAGATTCATTTACATTGTTTATAAATATTACTCCTGCTACAACTCCTATTAAAAATAGTATAATTAATATTATATATTCTCTTAAATTATTATTTACATGATTTAATATACAATTTTTTATACTCTTTTTTTTTTCCTATTGTCTACTCTCATTTTATTCCTCCTATGCATAAGCTTACTTTATACATAATGTCTATTCTATAAAATGAAATTTAGAACTAATTTTATTTTTTGTAGTTACTTTTCCGTAAACTCCGCCTCCGCCAGCTTCTATATTTACATTTCCTTCTCTTGCATTTACAATTACATTTGCTATCTTACTACCCACTACTCCTTCTATATCATAAAATGATAATTTGTGTAAAATATTAATTTCTGTTTCAAAATTATCTAATAACTTTTCTATCGTTTTTTACCAAGTCCTGGCATAAAAGTTAATGGTATTTGATAAACATATGGTGGTCTAAATTTTGGAGATTTTGTTTCTTTTTTATCCTTAATAACTTCTATTCTATCAAAAACTCCCATTGTAACATGTTCACTTCCACATCTATTACATTTAAATATTGTAGCTTTTTCCTTCTATAGATTTTCCTCATTCTTCACAAAATTTTCTATGATATTTTCCAATTTTTGTATCTAATCCATAATTACATACAATTTTTCTTCCATTTTCATTTTTTAGTGCCATTAATAATTCTTTGTAACTTATATCTTCTACTAAAATTTTATTATATTCTCTTGCTATTTTTGGTAAAGAATGTGCATCAGAATTCGTCAAAAATGTTTTATCTTCCAATTCTGATATTTCATCTGCCAAAAAAGTATCTGAACTTAATCCTAACTCAACTGTATGAATTCTATTAAATTTTTCTTTAAATATTTTTGACATTCTATCTGTACAATTTCCATAAAAACTCTTATGTGGTGTAAAAGCATGTGCAGGAACTAAAATTCCATTATATTTTTCTACAACATCTAACAAATCATACGCTGAAAAATCTGCTCTTTGTGAGCTTAATGTCATATTTTTTATATGATTTTTCATTTCATTTGAAAAACCTTTTATGTCTTTTAATTTTGGAAAATAACATAAATTATGAGCACTTCCTGTCTTTCCTTCATCATTTACTTCTGCTGTTTCTATTTCACTTCCTAAAATTATACAAACTTTATCTTTATATATAATTCCACCATCTTCTATTTCATATGCTTCTCCTGTAGCTAAAAAGTTTTCAATATCTTCTATTACATATGGTGATGCACAATCTATAATTCCAACAACACTAATTCCTTTTCTATCTGCACATTCTTTAGCAATATTTGCAAAATTCAAACTTCTTGCAGCAGTTATTTTTATTGGTTTTCCGTTTTCACTTCTTCCTATATGTACATGTAAATCTGCAAATAATTCTTTTCATTTTTATTCCTCCTATGTTATATTTCTTATTATTAATATTCTTTATTATTAAATTTTTAAATGAATAATAAAGTTTTTGTAATTTTTCATTCAATTCTTTTTAAACTACCATTATTTTCTATAATATAATTACAATTTTTTTCTAAAATTTTATCTTCAAGTTGTTTATTTATTCTATTCTCTGCCTGATTTATATTTATTTTATCTCTTTTACAAATTCTTTCTATTTTTACATTCTTATCTGCTATTATTCTAATGTTATATCACAAATTTCGTCTAAACCACTTTCAAAAAGTAATGGAATATCTAATATTATTACTTCTTTATTCTTATTAAAATTTATCTTTTGTTTTATATTTGACACAACATATTTAAAAGTTATTCTATTTAAAACATCTCTTTTTTCATCATTATTAAATATAATATTGGCTAATTTTTTCTATCAATTTCTAGATTCGCCTTTAATATATCTTTTCCAAACTCTTTTTTAATAGCATTGTAATATTTTGTATTAATAGATGCCATACTTTTAGCAATTTTATCTGCATCAATTATAATTGAATTATCACATTTTTTTTGCAATTATTTCTGATACACTACTTTTTTCCACTACCAGAATTTCCTGTTATTCCAATAATTTTCAAAATTCACTATCCTTTCTAAACCAAAAAAAACATTTTTTATACAATAACAATTTTATTTGTATAGTCAAGTCCTGCAAAAAGAATTTTTACCATATGCTAAAGTATATATATCAGTCGCTTTAATATCTACATCTAACATTTCTTTAATAAATTTATTATGATTATTTTCTGTAAATTTTTTAACAGATGTTACAATATCTAATTTTGGATTTGCTTTTGACATTTTTTGATAATAACTGTTTACCTTTTTCATCCATACCTAAAACTCTTACATATGGTCTAATTTTTTTTGCAATTTGCATTTTTTTTTTTTGTAATACCTAGTAAAGAACAAAGTAGTATCCTTTGAATTCTAGTAGTTGTATATCTTTTAGATTTTATCATGTTTATAATTCTGGTAAATTATTACATGAATTTGCTGCATTTTTTATTGTATTTTCTAAACCTTCTGATACATCTGGAATATTTTGTATTTGTTTTAAAGTCATATTTCTAAGATTATATATAATTTCTTTTTCATAATTAACTAAATCAAATACAACATTCTCTTTTTGTAATTCTTCCATTAATATTTCATATGAACTTCTTGGCAATACTCTACTTAAATCTTCTGTTTGATTTCTTGCAAGTAGTCTTCTTATTGCTGTAGCACTTGCAAAATCGTCAACAACAGCATCATCATTATAATATACTTTTTTCTCTTTTTACTAAAAAAAGGTTTTATCGTACTTTTTAATTTTTTTATGGATTTTAAATATTCTATTGCTAATATATTATTAGGACTAGATAATATATTTCCATATCTTGTATTATCATTCATTATTTTTAACACAGCATTTTCTCTTGCTTTTGGATATGAAACTCCTTTTTTTAATTCTTCTTGTAACAAAACTTCATATTCTTTTTGGTTCTTGTACTAATAAATTTGCAACATTATTTAGTGCTGCCATATCCCCAGTTTCTGTTCCAAAAGAAATTGATTTTACAATTTTCATACTATCTAATATTTTTATTGTTCCAGATGCAAAATTTTCAGCACTTGATATACTATATAATGTTGGTAATTCTATTACTAAATTCACTCCACATTTTAATGCCATCTCTGCTTTTTTTTCCATTTGTTTATAACAGATGTATTTCCTCTTTGAACGAAATTACCACTTATTATTGCAATAACATAATCAGACTCTGTTTCTTCAATAGATTTTTGTAAATGATATAAGTGTCCATTATGAAAAGGATTATACTCTGCAATTATTCCTAAAACTCTCGCCATACTTTTTCACCTCTTCCATTCGATTTATCTAGACATACTTGTAGTTTACTGATATAATATCACAAATTACGTAATGTGCCAATAGAATTATTTTTATTTAAACACATTTTATTTAAAATACTAAGTTATAATTTAAGAAAGGTTGATAATTATGGAAGAAATTACTATTTATACTGATGGTGCTTGTTCTGGCAATCCTGGTCCTGGTGGTTGGGGTACTATTCTTATGTATAAAAATACATCAAAAGAAATTTCAGGTTCAAATAAAAACACGACTAATAATATTATGGAAATAACTGCTGTTATTGAACGGTTTAAAACTTTTAAAATTTCCTTGCAAAGTTAATTTATACAGTGATAGTGCTTATGTAGTTAATGCTTTTTAATCAAGGTTGGATATATAATTGGGTAAAAAAGATTGGAAAACAGCAGGAAATGATCCTGTTAAAAAATAAAGAACTTTGGCAAGAACTATATGGTCTTACCAAAATTCACACTGTAAAATTTATAAAAGTTAAAGGTCATAGTGATAATGAGTTCAATAATAGATGTGATGAACTTGCCAGAAACGCTATAAAAAAATTATAAAATTACTAAAATGTGTTTCTTTTATATCTCTTGTAAAAAAAAAGAATTATAAAGTTTCTATTTAAAATAGATTTTATAATTCTTTTTTAATATACTTAATATTTTTAGTTACATCCACATAGACAAAAATTTATCTTCTACTTCTTTGCATTTATCAGGATCACTTACTAAATTTTTCATATATTCCTTTTCTATCTTAGTATTTTCTGCAATTAGTAAATGTGCTTTATTAATCGTATTTATATACTCATCTTGTTCTTCTTTATCAAAATATGACAAAATATCTTTATCTTGTAGTAAAATATTAGCTACTGCCCTACTAGTTCTTATATTTCCATCTATAAATGGATTTATCCTTACCAAACGATAATTTATTCTTGTAACTTCTTTAATAAAACTTCTTGTATCTAAATTATCAGATTCTTTAAGCAATTTTTTATTATTTATTACTAAATTTTTCATTGCTTCTTCTATGTCGCCATGTTTCACAAATCTTATCTCACGATTATTTTTTTCTATACTAGTATCTATATTTCTATATCCAGTTTCTGGATTAACATATTTTTGTTGTTTTCGTATAAATTACTGCTTATTCCCTTATTTATTTGTTTTATTTGTCCTTCTATTTTAGATTTAGTTAATTGATTAAAATCTGTAGATAAAATTAATAGTCCGAGTTACTATATCATAATAAATTTGCTTTTATTTCATTAATTTGCTTGTTTGGTGACTCTTTTTTTATTAACATTTCATATGTTTCGTTTGCCATAGAATTTACTAAATTGTTAAATGTAACATATCTTCTTCCTAGTATTTGTAAATCTGTATCTTTAATTGCATTTTTTATAATTTCATTTCTAAAGTATCTATTTTCCATTATATTTTTTAAAATATAATTTGCTGTATTGCATACTTTTTCTTCTCCCATAGTTGATACTTCTCTTAATATTTGCTTATATTCTTCTATTAATTCATCTTGATTTTTCCCTTTGTTAAATATTTTATCTATAAATTCTCCTATTTTATCTCTCTGTGATAGAATTCTATCATTATGTACTAGATTCTTCACATATGGTTTTATTATTTCCTCTATGACTCCTTCTTTTTATATCATCATTATTGCAGCCTAATATTTCTGTAAAATCATCTTCAAATGGTTCTTCTATTTCTATATCAAATTTTTCAAAATCTCTATCATAAATTTTTTTTAAATTTTAACTTTATAAATGGTCCTATTATCTCTTCTTTTGTTAAAACTGACAAAACCAACTCTTCTTGTAATTCTTGCATATCACTAAGAAAAGTCATTATAACATTTCTTACTTTCACAATATCTATATTAGATTCATTATTTTTTTTGTAATACCGCTTCTATCTATTGCACTACATCTACATTCATTTAATATTATAGCAATTATTTTTTGAACATCTCTACTTGGATTTTCAAATATTTTATCTTTTTCTAGTCCTTTTCCATTTTTTAATAATTTTAAAATATCATTAGCAGTTTCTCTAATCATATTACTTTACTCCTTTATCTTTTGAATGATTTGTATTTTTACAAATATTGTTCTTTATGTTTTTTATTAATTACTTGTTTTTTTACTATATTAATATACCATTTTCCTGCATCAGATAATTCTTCCATACTCCAATCTGATGTTTTTTTTAGTTGTATCTTTCAACAATGCTGTTGCCTCATTTTTATTAGATAAATTCAATATACAAAGCTAATATTATTCTTGTTTAATAAATCTATCCATTTATTAGCTTCTTCTATATTTATATTATTATTTCCATTTGCTTCTGAAATTCCAAATTCTGAAACAAATATTGGAAGATTACTTTCTAATCCTTTTTTAGTTCTTCTCTTAAATCTTCTTTATGCGTTGCTGCATAAAAATGAAACGTATACATTATATTTTTTTGCCCTACTATCGGTGATTTTGCGACCTCACTTATTAATTGGCAATATCTAGGTGTTCCACATAAAATAACAGCATCTTCATTAATTTCACGAATTAAATTAATCATTTCTTCTGCATATGGTTTTATGTCATTTTGCCATGTAACATTTCCATTTGGTTCATTGCATATTTCATAAATTATATTAACATTATTTTTATACTTATTTGCAATATAAGTAAAGAACTTCTTTGCCTTTTTTCTTTATTAGTATTTGGATTATTATCATTTAATGTATGCCAATCTACAATCACATACATTCCAAGTTCTGTGGTATAATTTATTCCATCTTCTATTATTTTATTTTGACTTTCATCATAGTCTTCACTATATATAGCAAGTCTAACTAAATTTATATTCCACTCATCTTTCATATATTTAAATGATTCTTTATTTATATATTCTGGAAACCATTTAATACCATGAGTACTTATTCCCCTTAACTGAACATTATTTTCCTTTTTCATCTACCAATTTTGATTCTTCTACTTTTAGTTTTCCATGCTCTTTAACCGGATTATTTTCTTCAACTTTCATATTATCATTTTCTTTATTAACTTTAATATTGTTTTCTATATTATTATTTGTACTGTTTACATTTTCTACTTGTATCGTATCATTTTTTAGAGCTTCTTCACTCTTGTTTTGATTATCTTTTAATATTAGTAAACATATCAAGACTGATAATAATACTAAAATTATTGCTATTATGCTAAAAATTTTTTTCTTCATTTGTTTATCCCCATATTTTTTTCTAATTATATATTATAATATATAAAAATACAAATAAAAATTTTAATTTTATTTAATATCTTTATATCTTATATCTCGATACATCGATATATTGTTTTTATTTTAATAACTTTGTTATTTTTTCTTTTTCTTGTACTCCTACTGTCATTTCTGCCACTTTTCCATTCTTGAATATCAAAAATGTAGGAATACTCATCACACCAAATCTAACTGCTAAATCCGTTTCTTCATCAATATTTACTTTTCCAACTTTAACTTTTCCTTCCATTTCATTTGCAATTTCTTCTACTATTCCAGACATCATTTACAAGGCATACACCAACTTGCCCAAAAATCTACTAAAACTGTTTTATCTGATTGTAATACTTCTTTATCAAAATTTTCACTTGTTAAATTTAAAATATTCATATTTTACTTACCTCCATTAACATTTATTTTACAATTTATTATTCTTTATTATTTCTAGCCCAACTTTTGTTCCATCATATATAGCTTTAGATATTTGCATTATTCCCCCTATACAATCACCACAAGCATATAATCCATTTACAGATGTTTGCATGTTATCATTTACTTTTATATTATTATTTTCAATCACTGCACCTATTTTTTCTTGCTAAATCTGTGCTTGAGGCTGTTCCTATTGCTATAAACATACCATCTATTTTCATTTTAGTATTATCATAAAATTCAACTTCTTCAAGCTTGTTTATTCCCCTAACTTCTTTTATTCTCTTCTCATTAGACTCTAAAGATATATCTCTATTTTCTACTAACTTCTCTCCATTTGTTAATATTTTTACAGATTTTGTTACATTCATTATTTGTTTTGCTTCATTTACTGCGTAATTTCCGCTACCAAGTACAGCAACATTTTTTGTTTTTAAAAAAAAAGCATCACAAATTGCACAATAGCTAATTCCTTTTCCCTCAAACTTTTTTATTCCTTTTATATCAGGTATAATTCTATTTTTTCCTGTTGCAAGTACAACTCTTTTTTGCATAAAATTCTGAATTAACAGTTTCCACTTTAAAATTATCTTCTTTAGTAAGCCCGGACTACTTCATCATTTATGCATTCTACACCTAGATTTTTTTACTTGCTCTATTCCACTTTCATGCAAATTGATACCACTAATTTCATTTATTCCATAATAATTTTCTATTTTTCCTGCTTTTTCTAATGCTCCATACCCTTTAGTTATAAGTAATATGTTTAAATTTGCTCTTTTCATATAAATTGCTGCTGACACTCCGTGCAGGGCCTCCACCAATAACTATTGCATCATACATAAAAAAGTCCTCCAAACCATAAAATATAATTATAACTTCTAATTTTAAAAATTTCAAACCATATTTTATAAACTACAAATTATGAACCATAAGTTCTAAATTATAATACATCATATAAATTTTTAAACATATATCCTTTATTTTTTAAAAAATTTATTACATCTTTAATGTTTCATAAGTTAATATTTTATCACTTGCATCATGCATTAAAATAACAACATTGTTTTTCTCTCCTACTGTTTTGGTAATATTATCCATTATATCCTCTTTTTGTGTGGGCTCCTGCAGAATCATTACTAAGTGCATTCCAATCTAAAAAAGCAACATTATTTTGTTTTAAAACTTCTTTTGCCTCTTGTTTTATTTGATTGTATTTTCCTCCAACAGATCCTCCAGGGAATCTAAACACTCTTGAATTATAATTTTGGTTATCTAAAGCATTTTTATACATTGTTCTGTTTTATTATATTCATAAATTACAGTATCAACACTATTATATATCTCATTATATTTATGAGAATATCCATGATTTGCTATATAATGACCTTCTGCATACACTCTTTTTAATATTTCAGGATTTCTTTCAGCATTATATCCTAAAACAAAAAAGTTGCCTTAATATTTTCTTTTTTTAATAAGTCAAGAATTAATGGTGTAACAGTTTTGGATGGACCATCATCAAATGTCAAAAAAACTCTTTTTCCATCGTTTGCAGTATATATATTACTGATTTTTTCTATTTGCTCTTGACTTAGAGGATCTTTATTTTTTAATTTTTCTTTTTCCTGTTTTTCTTGTCTTATTTTTTTATGGCTGTATCTATATTAATATTTACATCTAATATTTTTGCTACCTGTATATCTTTATTATTATCCATATTAATTTTTTTAATTCCAACTATAGAAAATAATATTAATATAACACATATGATTAATAATATAATAAAAATTTTTGATTTATTATTTTTTTTTTAGTTACAATTAAATCATACATAATTGTCCTCCCTATTTTTGTTCTTTGTTGCATTAATTATATAACAACGAATTAAAATTTAATAGTCTTATGATATAAAAAATAACCAATCTAAAAATAATTTTTACATACTTTACTTTTAGATTGGCTATATTATATATTTTTTATTATATAAATATCAAAATTTTTATTAAAGTTTTATATTCTATTAACACCATCTTTTATAGCTGCTTCTGAAACAGCCTTTGCTACTGTATCTTTTACTCTTTTGTCAAACGGTTGTGGTAAAATATATTCTTCATTTAATTCTTCATCACTAACTAATGAAGCTATTGCATATGCTGCTGCTATTTTCATATTTTCAGTTATTTTACTTGCTCTAACATCTAACGCTCCTCTGAAAATTCCAGGAAATGCAATTACATTGTTTATTTGGTTTTGGAAAATCCGAACGTCCAGTTCTACAATTCTAACACCCGCCTCTTTTGCTTCATCTGGCATTATTTCTGGTGTTGGATTAGCCATAGCAAAAACAATTGGATCTTTACTCATTGTTTTTATCATTTCTTTTGTTAAAACTCCTGGTGCAGAAACACCTATAAAAATATCTGCCCCCACTATAGCTTCTTTTAGTGTACCTTTTGTAAAACTTCTATTTGTAACCTTTGCAATTGATTCTTTAACATTATTTAAATTTTCTCTACCTTCATAAATAGCCCCAGTTCTATCACATAATATTACATCTTTTAATCCTAATGTCATTAATAATTTTGCAATAGCAATTCCAGCAGCCCCAGCTCCATTTATTACTGCCTTGCAATCTCCTATAGATTTATTTATAATTTTCATTGAATTTATAATTGCTGCACTTGTAACAATAGCAGTTCCATGCTGATCATCATGAAAAACTGGAATATCGCATTTTGCTTTAAGTTTTTCTTCAATTTCAAAAGCAACGTGGTGCAGAAATATCTTCTAAATTTATTCCTCAAAAGAACCACTTATATTGTATACTGTCTGAACAAATTCATCTACATCTTTCGTTCTAACACAAATAGGAAATGCATCTACATCTCCAAATTCTTTAAAGAGTACACTTTTTCCTTCCATAACTGGCATTCCAGCTTCTGGCCCTATGTCTCAAGACCAAGTACAGCAGTTCCGTCTGTTATAACAGCTACCATATTCCATCTACGTGTTAATTCCCAGCTTTTTTTATAATCTTTTTTGTATTTCAAGACATGGTTCTGCTACCCCTGGAGTATATGCAAGAGCTAATGCTTCTTTATTATCGACCTTTGCTCTTGCATTTACTTCTATTTTTCCTTTCCATTCATAATGCTTTTTAATGATTCTTCTTTGTAATTCATTTTTTCCTCCTTATTTTTTCTCATATAGTAACATTATACTAGCCTAAAATTTACTAGTCAAATTTTTAGATTTTTAACAATTTTTCAAATATTCAGACTGAAAACAGGATATTAGCAATGTTTCCATCCTTGCGTTTACTATAGTATGTATCCAGTTTTCATATTTCGTCTTTCTCAATAAAATTCCTGCTTTGACTTTGTTCTTGTTTTGATTTGCTAGTTGTTCTTTTAGATTGTACCTTTAAACTTGCTCTAAAATCCCCTACATGAGAATCTGTTTTATATTCTATTGTTTCATTTTTTTTCTTTGAAAATCTTTTTTAAAAAAGTCAATAAATTTTGCAAGCTTTCCTTGCTTTTTTTCCATCTAGAACACTCAATGCAACATCTTCATTACTTTGTTGTTCTTCATCTTCTTTTTTTTCTTCATTAATGACCTCATATCGTTTTGAATCCAGAAATTTTCTACCATATTTCATTTTCTTTAAATGTTCATTTGTATATTTTTACCATCAATCATAACAAAATACTCTATATGTCCGTCATCACTTTTTTTGCCTTTTTATATCCTTTTTTGCTTATTATTTTACCACAATCACGATAAACTTGTATCTCTTGTATCAAATCATTATCTTGACTTTCGGTTAAATTTCTTTTTTAAGATTAGTTCTCTTACTTTCTTATTAATATAAATAGACAGTATTCGTTAACATAATCGTTTGCAAGTAATTTTACATCAATTCTACTTCTGTTAGATAGATCTTTTTTACTCTTTCTATTATACTTGCATCTTCTATTAATCTTAATTCTTCTATTCGACTAGCAATTTTATTTGTAAATCTATCATAATATTCATCAAAACTTACATATCCATACCTAGATAGCTTTTTATCCATTTCGAAGATTTTTTTCTTATCCCATTTATCAATGCTTTGAAAATTTTGCTTTGCATACTGAATAACTATTTTATCTAAAACATCTTTCAGCTCTTTAGGTGCATCTGTATTCATAAATTTCTCAAAAACATCTGTCCCCACATCATTAATATAAAAATAATCTTTTTTATTAACTCCATACATTTTAAAGCTTTATCAAAATTCTCACTATTATTTTGTTGTTTATTTTCAAAATATGGAATTATGAGTTTCTTTATCAATTGAGTTTGTATATTTAGAGTTGTAGTCTTTATTTCGTCATTTAAATATGCAAACTTTGGATCGAATTGTCCATTCCCTTCATAATGTTCCATTTTATTCTTCAATATGTTTAAGAATAAAATATAGTCTATTTGATTAGAAAAAGTAATAAATTCTTTCTTATTCATATTTAATAAATCTTTCATCTCTTTTGGTCTTTTTATTAACAATTTCTATTATGTTTTTTTGCTCCAACTATATTTTCTATTTGCTTTACTATATTAACTTCACTATCATATGCTTTATGTCCTGATACTGATACTGTTTTTTGTGCTATCCATTCAGTTATTCCTTCATTTAATGCTACATGAAATTGACGACTTCTTATATAGTCTTCTGATATCTTACTTAAATTATGTATCTTATCTAAAACTGTTGTTGAAGATTTATACCTTACTTTTCTTAATTTCATAAAACATTTTATATTTATTTTTTCTTGAACAAAAATCTATTCCGTGTTTTTTGTTTTAGATTTTCTAAACAGTGCATGTACTCCTTCATGTGCTAATGTTTCCGTTGTGCCCTGGTCTTTTTTATATCTTCTAGATCCATCTTTCCTTTATTCAATATGTTTATTGTCTTTGATTCACAAAAATATACTCCATTTGCATCTTGGCTTTTGCCTCCTGCTTCTATTACAGAAATATTACTCATTAGAGTTTTATACATTTCTTCTTTTGGAATCTCCTCCATTAATTCTGGGAATTTTCTATAACATTCCTCAATTAAAAATATTATTGCTTCTCTTTTGTTAATCATATTACTCTCTACCACCTTATTTTAATAAAAACTAATGTTTATATAAATCATTTTTTTAATAAAGATTTTATTTTTGCAATCACTTTTTGAATAAATCTTGTTTCTTTTTTACTTCAATTAACACAGCTTTCTCTTTTTTACACTTTATTGTTCTTCTTAAATATATCTTTGCTTTTCTCAATCATTCTCAAATCACCATTATTTATCTTTGATACACAATTACTAAAAGTGCAAGCCTATTCAAACTTAGAACGTAATTTTTTTCAATCGTAATCTCTTTTTTTAACTACACAAATCATATCATAATAACTTCCTCATTTCAATATTTTGTGCCTATAAAGGCAAAAAAAATAAGCCGACTAAATCGACTTACATAAGCTGTGATATGTTCACACTCTGTTTTCTTTGGCTTCTCTCATTGCAAAGCAAAAAGAGTTAGTTCATCGAAAACGTATATTGGTGCGGATGAAGGGACTTGAACCCCCACGTCGTTGACACTGGTTCCTAAGACCAGCGCGTCTGCCAATTCCGCCACATCCGCATTTGATTGACAATAATAATATTAGCACATTATTCAGTTTCTTGTCAAGTACATTTATAAAAAAATATTTTTATAGTTGTAAATTTTTTTATAAATTATTATTTATCTTATATCTTACATTTATTCAGCCCAAATTTTTCATGTAATTTTACTTTATGTATATAGATTGTATAATAAAAGAAGTTAATGTAATATTAAAAAAGATTCAAATACTAAATTTTACTTTAGTATTTGAATCTTTTATTTTTATAAAATTGCTAATAAATCATTTTTACTATTAATTAATATTTAATATTTAGTCTTCTATTTGTATATATTTTTTATCTTTCTTTTCTTTTTTTTCTCTTCTTTCTTTGGAACTTCTATTTTTAATGTTCCGTTTTTAAAAGATGCTTTAATATCTTCTTCTTTTACTTCATCTCCTACATAAAAGCTTCTAGAACATTCACCTGAAAATCTTTCTTTACGCACAAATTTTCCTTCTTTTTTTCGTCTGTATTTTTACTTACTGTTGCATGAACTGTCAAATATCCATCTTCAATCTCAATATTAATATTTTTTTTTCATAACCAGGCAAATCTATATCAATTAAATATTTGTCCTTTTTTTTCTTTAATATCTGTTTTCATCATTTTACTTTCTCCATCATTAATAAAAAATGGGTCCTTAAACATTTCATCTAACAAATCAAATTCATTTTTTCTTCTTGGTATCATCATCATAATAAATCACTCCTTTAAAAATTTTTATGTGTTGACACTTTTATCGTTAGCACACTGTATAAAAAGTACTTTTTATTTTTTATAATTGTATTATATTACTATTTTTAGCAGAGTCAAGTGTTTATTGCTAAAATTCACATAATATTCACATTTCTGCCATATTAGTGTAACAATTAAAAATAATCTTTACTAAGTTATACTCGTTTATATTTTTTACACAATTTTTATAATTTTATGAGAATCAAATTTTTCTTTTTTTTGCAAATTTTATAAAAGCCTTAAATTGCTAAACAATTACTAACAATTTAAGACTCTTATAAAATTTATTAATTTGCTTTTTTTATTTCTTCATCTTCTATATCTGCCCAAATAATTTTATTTAATTTTATACTTTTTGAACATCTATTAATCTCTGATTTTCTGATCCTCTAAATTTTAATGAAGGATTTTTTTTCTCTATTTCAAATTTTCCATCCACTATAACATCAATATTGTCAACAAGCTCTCTTGTTTCTTCCCAATTTTATACATTTTTCCCATTACATCTTTTTCAAAATCAAAACCTGTATAGCACCATATATTTTTATTTGGAAATTTTTCTTTAACTTTTTTTACTAATTCTACTAACCCTTTTTTTGATTTGCATATTCTAAAGGTTCACCTCCAAGTAAAGATAGTCCTTCTATATAATCTCTATCCAAATCTTTTAAGATTTTATTTATTTGTTTCTTCATTAAATTCATTTCCATAATTAAAATTCCAAGCAATTTCATTAAAACATCCTTTACAATGGTGATTGCATCCACTAACAAAAAAAGTGAAACTCTAACTCCCGGTCCATTTGCTACATCACATTCTTTTATTGTTGCATAATTCATAGTTAATCCCCCATTTCTTTAGTTTTATAAATGTAATACTCTTGCTTTAATCTCTTTTGTTTTTCCTTTTGTAACATTCATTTTATTGTGATCCTTATTTCCACATTGAGGACATTCCCATTCATTATTATCATTAATAATAATTTCTCCATCAAATCCACATACATGACAATAATCTGATTTTGTGTTAAACTCTGCATATTGAATATTATCATATATAAATTTAACAACTTCTTCTAATGCTTTTTAAATTATTTCTCATATTTGGTATTTCTATATATGAAATAGCTCCTCCTGAAGATATGTTTTGAAATTCACTTTCAAATGATAATTTTTAAAAGCATCAATTTTTTCTCTTACATCAACATGATATGAGTTTGTATAATATCCTTTATCTGTTACATCTTTAATTTCTCCAAATTTTTTTCTTTATCTATTTTTGCAAATCTGTAACATAAACTTTCTGCTGGAGTTCCATATAAAGCAAATCCAAGTCCTGTTTCTTTTTTCCATTTTATCTTCATCACCTTTACTGCAAATTCATGATGCCATAATACACCTTTCATTAATTTTTAACTTCATACACCCCTATATATCCTAAAGATAATGTTGAATATCCATTTTTTAATAATTTAAATTTTAAACGAGCAATTATTTCCAATGACAATAAACCTTGATTAAATCTTCCTTCAAATTTATATAATTTCCATTTTCATCTTTCCATGGAGATACAACACCCTGATTAAATCTTCCTTCTAATTTCCATTTTCCCATTGGACTAAATACATTACCTTCATAATTTTCTTTCATTTTTTTTTGCAGATATATAGTCTGGATATAATCTCTTAGAAGAACATTTAACAGCAAGTTTTGTTAAATAATCATATTTTCCACCCTTTTAGACAGTTATGTTCATATAGAACATATATCAATTTTGGAAATGCAGGTGTAATATATACCCCTTTTTCATTTTTTATTCCTTCATATCTTTGTTTTAAAATTTCCTCTACAATCATTGCATTTTCTTCTATATATTCATTTTCTTCATCTAAGTTTAGAAATAATGTTACAAAAGGAGATTGTCCATTTGTAGTCATTAATGTATTAATTTGATATTGTATTGTTTGAACACCTGCTGCAAGTTCTGTTTTTAATCTTTTTTCCACAATACTATCTATAATTTCTTGAGGTAATTTATCTTTATAACTATTTTCTAATTCTCTTTTTAAATTTTTCTTTACTTTTTCTTAAATATTTTCCTAAGTGTTTTATATCTACAGATTGTCCACCATATTGATTGCTTGCTACCGCAGCAATTATTTGTGTCATAACTATACATGCTACTTGAAAGCTTTTAGGACTTTCTATTAATTTGCCATTCATTACTGTTCCATTATCTAACATATCTCAATGTTAATTAAACAGCAATTAAAAATAGGTTGTAAGAAATAATCTGCATCATGAAAGTGTAAAATTCCTTCTTCATGTGCTTTTGTAATTTTTTTCAGGTAATAACATTCTTTTGGTTAAATCTTTTGAAACTTCTCCTGCTATATAATCTCTTTGTGTTGATGCAAGTACTGTATTTTTATTTGAATTTTCTTCTGCAAGTTCTTTATTTTGATTTTTTATTAATCCAAGTATTGATTCATCTGTTGTATTTTGTTTTCTAACTAATGCTCTTGTATATCTGTATACTATATATTTTTTTGCAAGTTCAAATTTTTCAAACTCCATTAATTTTTGCTCTATTATATCTTGAATATCTTCTACTAAAATTCTCTTTTTTATCTAAATCTTCTATATAATTTGTTATTTCTTTTTATCTGCTCTTTTGTCGCTTTTTGTCTTCCTTTTTTACTTCACTATTTGCTTTTTCTATTGCAGTTATAATTTTATCTCTATTATAATCTACTGCTCTTCCGTCTCTTTTATTACCTTCATTTCTATATTCCTCCCCCTATGTGTAAGATGACTTAATTATACATTAACTTCCATGTTTTTCTGTTGCAATTGCAACAGATTATGGTTTTAACTAGTTACATTTTTATTATTTTCCTTATTTCTAAGGAGTTAACATTTAAAATTTTTTTATTACATTTTTTGTAACAAAGTTATTACGTCTATCTCTTTTTAGTTGCAATTGCAACACTTTTTCTGTATAATAGCTAATATCAATAATTTTACTAATAAAAACATAAAGGATGTGTTTATATATGGACAATTATTCAGACTTTTTTATTGATTTTGCAAAAAACTGTTCAAAAACTCAGAAAAAATCTTTCAAAAAAAGCGAAATTATAACTACTTATATTGCAAAAAGGAATCAATTTTGTTTGCTATTATCAGGAGAAGCAAACTTAATTCGTTATGACTTTAATGGTAATAGAACTATTGTTGAACACTTTTCTACAGGTGCAATTTTTGGTGAAATTTTTTATACTGTAAATACAAATAATGAATTATTTGTAGAAGCAAAAAAAAATAGTACAGTGATGTTTTTTAGTTATGATAATGTAGAAAACAAATGTGATACCAATTGCACATTTCATAATAAATTAATACAAACTTTACCATCTTTATTTTTTAAACCAAATTATAGAATTAAATATGCGCATAGAACTTTTAAGTAAAAGAACAATAAGAGAAAAAAAACTTTTAGCTTATTTTTACTATCATATCTACTAGAAATATTAGTAAATCTTTTACAATTCCTTTTTCTTTAACTGATCTAGCAGATTATTTAAGCATTGATAGAAGTGCTATGATGAGAGAACTTGGCATTTTAAAATCTGATGGTATAATCGAAAAAAGTGGAAACAGAATTACTTTATTATATTAATATATAAATCTTTATTAAGTTATATTTTACTAGACAACCTTATCTTATAGTTCATCTTTAAATATAAAATAGAAAAAAGTTTAATCATAAATTATTTATAATTAAACTTTTTTACATTTTGCAAAAATAAAGCTATATTAGTAAACTTTATTTTGAAAATTTTTCTCATTTCTTATTTAATTTATTAGCTTTTTACTATATTTAATTAACACATAACGCATATGTTACATTTTATTTATATTTTTTCATTATTTTCTTTATTTTATTTATTATTCGTATAAATATATTTTCTTTTTTACTATAATTAATCCGATTATTTTTTTTTCTTTCTTATCATACTTATATTCTTCATTCTTAATATTTCTTGATTTAAAAATATCTTGATTCTGATATCTCAATCTCATTTCTCCAGCTTTTACTAATTTATCTTCATTTAATTTTTTAGTTATTGCATTTTTTTTTGAATATCATTAGCCCAAAAGTTTAAAAATATATATCCTAAAATAGCTCTAGTTTCTCTTAATATTATTTGATTTTCTAAGTCTAAATTTTCATTATATTCAAATTTATAATTAACATTCATTTTGATTTCAACATTTTTATAAAATTCTTTGGAATTAAATTTACATCATCTTTACTCACATACTTTAAAATCGTATACACTTCTTTATAGGCATTTGGAATATTTTCGCTTCTTATCATTCGTTATTCACCTCTTTGCTCCTTTAAATAGCTTTTTAATATATCTTTTGCAAACTTATTTACTATAATATAATTATCTTTGCTTTCAGGAACATTAGTATATTTAATAAATACATTTGATTCTTTTTTTTTCTAATAAAACAATATTTCCACATATTAATAAAGACAAAATATAAGTAAATTCATCTTTTATTATAAATTTTCCATTAATGTTATCACAACTACAATTATCCACTATTTCCATTTTTTTATTTAATGTGTTTGCCATCGCTAACATTTTCATTTTATTTTTTTCTTTGTTCTAATGTTAATTCATAATATTTTTCATCAATTAATTTTTTACTAATTCATTAATTGTATTACATTGATAATCATTTTTCTTTTCTATAGCTATTAGATTATTTAACATATTCTTCTTTTTCCTTTCCTTTCATATCTCTAGATATAATTTCCGAAACTTTACTTAATTCATCTGCATTTATTGGATTTTCACCTGTAAAACTTATTTTTCCCACCTTATTTTTTTGATATTCTTATCGGTTTTTTGTAATATTTCTTCTTAATTCATCATTTTTTCAGGATTTTCATTAAGTAATCTACTATTTTTATCATATCTTCTTTCGTAAATTTCTCTTTGTTCTTCTGGTATCACTAGTTTTAATAAAATTTCTAATTTTTCTTTCCTCTATTCCTTCTAATTTTAGCTTTTCAAAATTTTCTAACATTTCATTTTCTTCTTTGCTTCTCTTATAATCATTTTTTTCTTGTATCACTGCTAATTTTTGAGCTATCTCTACTACTCCTCCAAACAAATTTATATTTTCAATCCATGTATCTGCATTTACAGTTCCATTTGGCATTCTAAATTCAATTGTCCCTTTTCCTCCTTGCTCCAAATTCATAAAGTTTACTCCTATATACCTCTCTGCACCTTGAAATTCTAAAAGTGTTTCTTTAAATTTTTCTAAATCTTGTTCTCCTTCTATATCTATAGTACCTTTTTCTAATGCTTCCTCTAGTTTATTAGACATTGGTTTTGCATAGTCAAACTTTCTTGGAATAGTTCCTTCTTCATTTGCTATTATATACATAACAGCTTCTGCATTTCCACAAATTTCTATCAAATTCTGATATGCTTTAGCACTTTTTAAATAATCTGCTCCAATATGTATATGACCACCACATGTATCATTCGTATATTGTCCAAATTTTTTTAATATTGTAGATACATTTCTTATGTTATTAGTAGTTTCATTTTGATTTCCAGTTAAAATTGAGATTTAACTTCAATTCCTTTTCCTTCAATTACATTTTCTGATTCAACACTACTATCTAAATCACACATCCAATCTCCTAAAAATTAACTTTTTTTTATGTTCTTTTATAAAATGTGAATGTACTCCTACACATTCTATTTCCATTCCTACTGTCATATCTTCTGGAATAGTTATTTTACCTTTATAATTATCATTTTCACTTTTTATTACTTGCTTTCTATATTCTTCATCTTCTAAAAATTTTAAATATTCTGAAAATTTCTCCAAACCTAATGATTCTAATTTTTCTATATATTTATTTTTATCACTCTCATTTTCTAGTATTACTCTATCCACTAATTTTGCTATTTCTTTATCTTTTAATCCATATTCATCTCTTAATTCAATCCACTTTTCTGCTATTCCTTTTTTGTGGTAATTTTGTTATTATAGCAATTCTTTCTTCAGTACTTAAATTTAAGTCACTATTTCCATCTATACATTTTTTTATAAGATTTTCATTATCATTTCTTATCATCATCTGAACTATCATATCAATTTTACTTAGTCCTACTTCATCACCATGTTTTTTACACTCTTGTAACACAAAATCAATATTATTAGTTGATTGTATCAGTTCTTCTACATTTTCATCTGTTATTCCAAACTCTTCTCTTCTTTCTATACATTCACTTATTAAATTAAATTTATCTGCTTCTACTACATCAATATTTTTTAATATATCAGCAATTTCATAATTACGTAACCTTATTTTATCATTTGCATTTAATATTTCTCTTATATATTTTATATCATGCATGCTTTTTATTAAATCTTTTATTTGATAACTTTTTATTCCTAATTCTTTTCTTTTATTAACATTAAAAATGATTTCTTTTTTATACTCATCGCTCTGCATACTTTTCATAAGATTCAATTTATCCAAAATACTGAGATTAGCACCATTTTCTTTTTTATTAAATTTTATATTTTGCTTATCTTCTATAAAAGTTCTAATATAATTATCATCTTTAGTGGCTGCTATTAATTTTAATACTATATCACCATATAAACCGTAATCTTTCACTATTTTCTACATATTGTTTTATTGCATTTGTGTCTGTTGAAAAGATCAATAATCTTGAAAACAAATTACTATATTCTTTACTTTCTTTATATGTCAAAAAATACTGCCAATCACTTTTTTCTATTTTCTCAACAATTTTCTTATATATCTCATCTTCTCTTTCATAAAAATCTGTAACATCACATTCTACTTCCGCACATTCTAAAAATATATTTTTTATCTGCCTTTTTCATTGCTTCAAATAATTTATCTATTTCTTCTTGATTCATATATTAAAATCTCCTTTTTCTTTTGTTTTACATATGATTATATATATTATATAACTTAAAGAAAAAAAACAAGTCAAATAAATCTTAAATTTTTTTATTTTAAGATTAAAATGTATTTAAATCAAAATCTAATATTATTTATTTCTTCACAAAAAAATTGTCTCATTTTATATATATTATGATATAATTAGCAAAAAAATAATTTATTGAGAGGATTACCTATGGGAAAACATTCAAAAAAAAGAAAATAGATATAAAAAAGAAAATAATAATAAAAATAGAAAGAACAAAAAAATAATACAAATACCCAAGAATTGGAACAGAATTTTTCTGAAAAAGAACTAAAGAGAAGAAAAAAAGATTCTAAAAAAAAAAAAAGTGATTCAAAATTAAAAAGAAAAATAAAAAAATAACATTAATTATTCTTTTTATTTTTATAATAATTTTTGCAATTGTTAAAGGAATATCTATTCACAAATGGCAATCTATTGCAAAAAAGAAATGGTTACAAATACAGGTTCTATTATTTTAGATAAAGACGGAAATACTATTGCTACATTAGGAACTGAAAAGATTCATAAAAATACTACTTTGTCACAAATGCCAAACAATTTAAGAAATGCCTATGTAGCTATAGAAGACGAAAGATTTTATAAACATCATGGTGTTGATATAAAAAGAACAAGTTCAGCAATATTTTCATATGTAATACATTTTGGTTCATCTTCATTTGGTGGAAGTTCTATAACTCAACAATTAGTAAAAAATATTACTGGAAATGATGCTTCCTCTATTTCCAGAAAAGTAGAAGAATGGTCTAAGGCTATTGAATTAGAATTTTGTTTATCCAAAGAAGAAATTTTAGAATCATACTTAAATATTATTTATGTTGGTCCAAACATCTATGGAGTTGAAATGGGTGCTAAATATTACTTTAATAAAGATGTCAAAGATCTTACATTAGAAGAATGTGCTTTTTTAGCAGGTATAAATCACAGTCCTAATTCATATAACCCTTTTCAAGACACAGATAAAAAGTCTGAAAAAATAAAAAAGAGAACTAAATTAGTATTAGATAAAATGTTAGAATTAAACTATATTTCTAATGAAGATTATGAAACTGCCACTTCTAATCTAGAAAAAAAGGATTAAATTTTAAAAAGGAGATATTTCTTCAAATAATGTTGTATATTCTTATCATACTGATGCTGTAATATCTCGGAATAATTTCAGATATTGAAAAAAAACAAAAAATGGATACTACATTTGCAACTAATTACTTAAATATGGCTGGTCTTACTATATATAGTACACAAGATTCTAGTATTCAAAAAGAAATGGAAACCGAATTTGAAAAAACTAAATATCAAATAAAATCTAAAAATGATTCTTCTACTACTTCACAGGCTGCAATGGTTATAATTGATCATACTAATGGATATGTTGTTGGGTGTGTTCGGTGGACTTGGTAAAAAACTACTTCTAGAGGATTTAACCGTGCGACTCAAGGAATTAGACAAACCGGTTCTGCAAGTAAACCTTTAACTGTTCTTGTTCCTGGTATTGACAAAAAAACTTTTTACAGCTTCTACTATATTTGATGATACTAAAACGACATTTTTAGACAAAAAGAAGGAAAACTATTCTCCTACAAATAATGCTAATTATTTAGGAAAAATAACTGTAAGAAGAGCATTAGAATCATCACAAAACATCCCATTTGTTGAAATGATGGAAAAAATAACTCCTGCTACTTCTATAAAATATTTAGAGAAAATGGGAATTAGTACTTTAACAGAAGAAGATAGTAATTTAGCTCTTGCATTAGGAGGCCTAGAAAAAGGAGTTAGTCCTCTTGAAATGGCTGGAGCTTACAGTTCCATTGCAAATGACGGAGTATATATTGAACCTATTTTTTATACAAAAAAATAGCACATTCTAATGGAAAAACTTTAGTTACTAAAAAACAAAAAAAGACAAAAAGTTATTTCTAATTCTGTGGCTTACATTATAAAAAAAAAACTTACTAACTAGTCCTGTAACTGGTTCACATGGTACCGCTACTAATTGCTCAATATCAGGAATGGATGTGGCAGCTAAAACAGGAACAACAGATGAGAATTATGATAAATGGCTTTGCGGTTTTACAAATTATTATACAGCCGTTACTTGGTATGGTTTCGATTTTAATGAAAACATTGATTTTGCTGGCAATCAAAATCCTGCTAGTGTTTTATGGTCTAATGTCATGTCTTCTATTCATAAAAAATTAGACAAAAGTAAATTCAAAAAGCCAAATAATATACTTAGTGCAACTATTTGTTCTTCATCTGGTGAACTTGCAAATGGAAATTGTCCAGATACTTATACAGAATACTATTTAAAAGGTACTCTTCCATCTACTTGTAAAGAACATAATTCTTCTAATAAGAATAACAAAAATAACACTACACAAAACAAAAATAATACAATAAACAACAATGTTTCTAATAATTCCATTTACGACAATTCTATAACTAACACTACACCAAATAATATAATAGAAAATGATACAAACCAAAATATCACTAATAAAACAAACACCAATACAAACAATAACACATCATCAAACTCTACAAAAAACAATAATACTACACATAATAATACCTCTAATACAAATACAAGTAATAATAATCCTACAAAAAATAACACCATCAATAATACTACATCAAATAAAAAATACTAACACTAATACTTCCACTTCAAAAAAACACTACAAATTCTACTACATCAAATACCAACTCAAATAATCAAAACAAATTAGATTAACATTTTTTATAATGTATAACTTATAACAAGAATTTATTTTTTACGACAAAAGAGCACAAAATAAGACAAAAAAGTGCTCTTTTTTTCTATCTAATTTGTTTGATTATTTTTTTACTTATTATGTTATAATATAATATATTGACTCAATTTACAGGAGGTTTATTACATGCAAAATACACCAAATGATGATATAGATACTTTTTTTAGTGGTATTTATGATTTATCCAATCGCATAAAAAATATTATTCATAATATAAAATTATATGCTTCTGCAGACCCTTCATACTTTACTGCTATTGACTTTGATAAAATTCTAATATTTCTACAACTTTAAATAATAAAATTGTAGAAGTTGGAATTTATTATAAACAACATGATTTATCTTTTTTATGATTTTTTCACCACTTTCACACATAATTCTATGTGATTTATGCAGCTATGTTTATGGAGGATTTATCGACCTTAAAGATTTTTTTAAAATAACAAATATTCTTACATATCAAGGTCCTATTTCTAAATATATGCCAAAAGTAGAAGAAAAAGCAAAATGAACCTTTAAAGCCTGGAAATATTATGAATTATTTAAAAGAAAGAAAAAAACGCAAAAGAAAATTCACTTACAGCAGACTATCTCTTTAGAGCTGATTTAATAGAAAGATTGCCTATTGTATTAAACAATTATTATGATAAAGACACAAACTTATTTAATTACGATTTGCCTCAAAATATATCTACAAGTATATTAAAGTTTTTTAAAACTCATCCTACTAATATCACAATAGATAATATTAATAGTATTGAAAACGAATTAGCACAACTAGATATGTCTTGCATAATTCCACAAATTCAAGAAAATTTAAAAACTATTATTATAAATTATTTACGCCATTCTAGAGATTCTAAACCAACTTGCATCCAACATATAAGCTTATTAAATAATATTCCACAAACTTTACATGATGCTTTTTATCAGTCAGATTTATCAACTGGAAATTCAGTTTCAATTTGTTCTATGTTTGAACCAAAACATAGTGACTATAGTAATAACTCTAAAACAGCTCCTATAAGCATTAACCCACTTCCAAATTTTGATGAAATAGATTAATAAATTCAAAAAAATAATTATTTATATAAAATTTAAAGAGAAGTTATTTTGTTAATTAAATAGCTTCTCTTTTTATACTTATTCCCCTTAATTTTTATTTACTTTTTTCATCCTTTTAGTTTTGATCATTCGAATATAGTTTTTATTTTTCCTTTTCCTTTTTCATAAACAACATCTATTATAGCTCCATTTACCACTGACATTTGAGGCGCTACATGACCTATATCTACATCATAAATAATTGGAATATTTAAATCTTTTAATGCTCCCAAAACTGCTTCGTAAAATTTAACTCCATAATCCTCTCTTACAAAAAGTGGTCTTCCAAATATTATTCCTCTACAATTTTCAAAATATCCAGCACTTTTCATTTGCCATAAATTTCTCATAACCTGACTGCTACTCATTTCATATACTTCTAAAAACCATACAATTCCATCATATTTATATTTTTCAATGTATTGATTTACAAAGTGATATTTAGTTCCAATTAAATTTAATATATCATCCATACATCCACCAATACTTCTACCTGAGAAGTTTGAAAATTCGTCACCATTTAAACTTTTCCAAGATGACACTACTTCTAGTTTATATTCTTCTAGTGGATCTACTCTTTTCACACATTAAATTTTTATCTTCACATTTTTTCAAAACTCTCTTGAATAACATCTTGTCCTTCCAGCATTCTGATTGAATCTGTTAAATTTTTATATAAATTTCTCATTCCATATGCTTTTACATTTGGTCCATATATTGTTGCAATATCCAGCATAGTTGTAAAAAACAAATGAGATTACTGTAATATTTGAATATCCTTGAATCCACTTTAATTTACTTTTACTAATTTTATTAAAATCTAAATACTCTAAAATTTCTGCTAAAAAAATCTCCTCCTGTTGCCATAATAATTGCAGAAATATTTTCATCATTCCATAACTCCATAAATTCTTCTGCTCTTTTTTTAGCATCCGCGCTTCTTCCCAATTCACATTTTCGAACATCTTCAGTTTCTCTTACTTTATATCCCAAACTTCCAAAATTATTTTTACATTATCCAATCTTAACCAATCTTCCTTTTTAGTTATTCCTGCAGATGGCGCTGTAATTCCTATTGTATCTCCAATTTTTATAAAATCTGGATATCTCATAATTAACTCCTTTCGTCTTATAATTTTTATAGAATATTATCATAATAAAAAAATATTTTCAATTGGGGACGGGGCAATTATTTTAAATATATATATCTTGGCATATTTGCATTGATTTTATTATGTAAATATGATATATTAAAGAATATATTTATTGTGCGAGGTGCTTTTTATGAAAAAAATGTTATTAGTAACTCAAGATGAAGAACTTTCTGAAAAAACTAGTGAATTATTTAGTGAAAGTTTAAATTTTATTAAACAAATTGCTTCAGATTCCAATATCCAATATTCACAATTAGCTTGCTTTAAATATAAAGATGGTTTACTTCAAAAATCTGATCACAACATATCTAGATAACACTAGTTATAGAAGCGCCAGTGTTATATTTGATTCACCTAATAATATTAATACGTTTAATCAGATCTTTCCACGAGATTCCAAAAATTCTTATCACAGAAATATTTTTACTACTACAAATACCGTAAGTGTTTCTGATATAAGAAATGCTCCTACACAAACTGAATATTTTCCTCGTATTAATAGCAATTATTTCTTTTAATAATCCAGCAGAATTATTATGTAATAATTTTGATTATGTAATATTGCACCATGGTGGTTCAGATTTAGTTTATTATTTTTCTATGTTAAATAGAAGCCTTATAACTCAAACAGAAGATCCAATAAGTCTAAAGAAATTAATATTAGTAAATAAAAATCATACATTTGATAATTTATTAAAACAATACATAACCTTTTCCGAATTAGGAATAGAAAATAACAATTTACCTAATAGTATTTGTGTTTCTCCTTCCTTAAATGATTGTTTGTCTATTTTGGAACAAGAAACAATATATACTCCTCAAGCAAGTTCAAACTCTACATATATTATGGAATAAAATTTATAAAAAAATAAAGTAATAAAGTAAAATATCCAAGTTATTGTTTTTATCTTTATTATTTTATTTTTTTATTTTTTATGCATTTATATATTTACTTTTTACTTTTTATGTTATAATTTATTCTATACAAAAAGTAAAAGGAGGAATTTATTAAATGAAAAAACAAAAAATACTAATTATACCAATTGTCATAATTATACTATTGGTAGCTCTAGCAGGAGTATCTGCATTTTTTATATTTTAAAACAGATCTTTTTAAATCTCCAAAGCAATTATTTTTTAAATATCTTGGAGAGTCTGTATCTTCAACAAAAAACTTTAACTATGATAAATCTTTAGCAAACTATAAAGAATTATCTCAAAAATCTTCAAAATCTACTGGTGAAATAACAGGTTCAATTACTGATAATTCATCAAACACATCTTCTTCATCTAAATCTATTGAAGATGCTATTAACAATTCTAAAATAGAATATTCTATAGAATCCATACCAAGCAAGAATAAATATCACGCTAGTATAAAACCTAACTACAATGATTCAGAAATTACTAATCTAGAACTATTAGCAGATAATGATAGTTATGGCGCAAAATGTACAGATTTATATGATAAATATGTATATTTTGAAAACAATAATTTAAAAACTCTTGTTTCTAAATTTGGAATAGATTCTAAATATATTCCAGATAAGCTTGAAAAAAAGTTGATATATATGAATTATTAAACATTTCTGCTGATTCAAGAACTCAAATTGTTGATAGATATCAAAAACTATTAGACTCAAAGTTAACAAAAGATATGTTTACATCAAACAAAAAAGTTACAACATCTGTAAATGGTACAAATGTAAAAGCTAATGCATACACTTTAACTATAAATGGTGAACATGCATATGATATTTTACTTAGCTTTTTTTCCAAACTTTAAAAGATGATGACCAAACATTAGATTTAATTATAGAAAAAATGTGAAAAATCTGGTGTTACAAAAGCTTACGAAACTCAAGAAAATATCCAAAGTTCTATATATTCTATATCATCTGATAATAATGATGATGAAATTCAAATTACTTTTACTAAAGACAGTTTAAAAGATGATATTCAAACTTTAATTGAATCTTTGCAAGATTCAAAAGACAACTTCTCAGCTGATGAAAGTATTCAAATAATAGTTTATTCATATAAAGGAAAAACAGCTAAAATTGAATTCAAAAATGGTAGTGATGAAACTTCTTTTTCTATAGAAATAACACACAATAAATCTGAAGAAATAATTACACTTAATTCTGACAATACTACATATATAAAAGCTAATTATTCTTCTTCAAAAAAAGAGGAAAAAGCAACAATCGTACTTTTTATGAAGATAATGATACTGAATTTGCTAACTTATATATAGAACATAAAAAAAGATAAAAATAAAATTAATTTTAAAATTAATGACTCTTCTAATTCTGTTCTTGAATTAAATATTGATTCTAATGGTCAAATTGGTAAAGGCACTATAGAAACTGTTTGTAATTTGAAATTTAAAGAAGAGGATGATTTAGAAATAAACTTAAATTTAAATAATTCTACAACTTATACTGATGATATTAATATTGATGATTTAAGTTCAAATAATGGTGAACTTTTAAATACTATATCTAACACAAAAAATGAATGATCTTTACAAAGAAATTTATTCAAATTTACAAAAAGGTTTTACCTGAAAAGGCAAAACTTTTAGGAATTGATCTTCAAAAGATATATTGTCAAAACTTGATCCAGACGCTGATAAAAAACTATTACAGAAAAAGATTTAACTGGATATACAGTTTATAAAGATTCTACTACTCGGAATACAATTTGCTTATCCTGAATCTTGGGTAACACCTTCTGGTAAAACTGGTATAATATTTGCAGATACCACAACTGGTTCAAATATAAACTTAGTAACAGATTCAGTCTCAAGCTCATATACTTTATCTTCATATATAGATGCAACTATAAAATGGAGATATATCTAAAGAAGTAAGTTTTTGCTTATATCATTTCTTATACAATATCTCAGAATGATATTAAAAATAAACAAATATGTTTTATGGATAACAATACTGCATATATTTTAATATACTTCTAGAAATGAATTATAGATACAATTATTAGTTCTTTTAAAAAATAATTTAAGACCAAAAATTATCATTTTTACTTGGTATTTTTCTTTTATTAATTTTAGACATTTACACTATTTTCTATATAACTTTTATTTCAGCTTTTATAAAAAAAGTCTATCACATTTTATTATATTTTTTTATTTTTAAAACTCAATCTTTTCTGAAACCCATGATTCTACTTCTTCTATTGGAAGTCTTATTTGTTCCATTGTATCTCTATCTCTAATTGTTACTGTATTATCTTCTAATGTGTCAAAGTCAACAGTTATACAATATGGTGTTCCTATTTCATCTTGTCTTCTATAATGCTTTCCTATACTTCCTGCTTCATCATAATCACACATAAATTTACTTTTGATAATTTTTCATATACCTCTTGTGCTTTTTCGCTCAACTTTTTAGATAGTGGAAGCACTGCTATTTTATATGGTGCTATAGCTGGATGTAAATGTAATACAACTCTTGTATCTCCTTCTGCTATTTCTTCTTCGTCATAACTATTGCATAAAAATGCTAAAAAGCTACTCTATCACATCTAAAGATGAAGGTTCTATTACATATGGTACATAATTTTTCGTTTGTTTCTGGATCTAAATATGACAAATCTTGTTTAGATTGGAACTTTTATTAATTTTGCACATGCTTCATCTGTAAATTTAACTTCAGTATCAATTCTTGATGCTGCATATTTCACTGTATTTAAACTAATTCCTTTATTCGCTGGAATTGGTTCAGATATTGGTCTTTTAAATCTTGTATACCAGAAGTTTTTATTATCACGATATCCATAGTCTACTGGAACTTGTGGAAATACATTTGCATTAACTCCATTTATTATTGCATCATAATATTTTGGTTTCATTAAAATATTATCAATTTTTAATATGAAATGTGCTCCAAATTGACTTGTTATTCCATTAAATTGATGATATGGTGGTAAATATTCATCTTGCACTTTATCATTTTCTGCTCCATCTAATTCTCTAACCCATGTACATTCAAATACTTGGAATGCTTCTTGGATTATTTTTGGATATTGCTCATTTGGATTTTCTCTTGCTTTTTTCCATCAACTAAATTAAAAATACAGTCTTTCATTTTCTCTTCAGTTGTTTCCCCTGGATATCCTCATATCTATTTCTTTCATTTTTGCTTTTACCTTTTCTTTTCCATATATCATGCATGATGCATCAAAATTATCTGCTGCTCTTATTGAGAAAAATGCTGCATAATAAGCCTTTGGAATATGAACTTTAAACCATGCAATTCTAAAAGCATTCGTTACATATGCCGCCGCATGTGCTTTTGGAAACATGTATTT
>VOFC01000756.1_pt1 | contig 42000 bp, 65 predicted proteins | sample 5384161 | NCBI WGS metagenome assembly VOFC01 (sample SAMN12384722, study PRJNA508395) | human gut metagenome | isolation source: healthy gut B | host: Homo sapiens
TTCGGCGGCGGGCTGTGGGACTGGTGCTGGGCGTACTGCTGGCCCTGCTGCTGGGCGGCTGCACGGCGGCGCTGGTGGCGTGGCTCATCGGTCTGCCGGTGCTGCGGCTGAAATCCGACTATCTGGCCATTGCCACCCTGGGCTTTGGCGAGATCATCCGGGCCATTTTCCAGTGGGACCCCCTCGGCCCTGTGACCAACGGCGCCAACGCCTTGAAGAACTTCCCCACCTTCTCCAGCTTCAATATCCAGAATGCCGACGGCAAGGTGATCCTGCGGCTGTCCACCTTCGTACCGTTTCTGCTGGCGGGGGTGTGCGTGGCGGTGATCGTACTGCTGATCAACTCCACCTACGGCCGGGCTTTCAAGGCCATCCGGGATGACGAGGTGGCGGCGGAGGCCATGGGCATCAATCTGGCCCGCCACAAGCGGCTGGCCTTCTGCATCAGCTCGTTTTTCGCCGGAGTGGGCGGCGGCCTGTTCGCCATGTTCGCCAATCAGGCGCAGGCCAAGGTGTTCACCACGGCTATGACCTACGAGATCCTGCTGATCGTGGTCATCGGCGGTATCGGCTCCATCTCCGGCAGCTGCATCGCGGCATTTCTGTATGTGGCGGCCAGCGAATGGTGGCTGCGGTTTCTGGATACCGAGACCTACATCGGCAGCTTCAAAGGTCCCCTTCCTACGCACCGGCTTCCGGATGGTGGTGTTCTCCGTCATCATCATGGTGGTGGTGCTGTTCTTCCGAAAGGGCATCATGGGAGATAAAGAGCTGCCGGATCTCCTGAAAAAGCGGCAGAAAAAAGCGAAGAAGGAGGCGGTACAGCCATGAGTGAGCAGCTTTTGAGACTGGATCACATCACCATGCAGTTCGGCGGCGTTGTGGCTGTGGACGATCTGGAGCTGGAGGTCAACGAGGGCGAGATCGTGGCCCTCATCGGACCAAACGGCGCGGGAAAAACCACCGCCTTCAATGTCATCACCGGCGTATACCAGCCCACCAACGGCGCGGTGTGGTTCGACGGGGCGAAGATCATCGAGAACCACCCCCAGGGCAAAATGAAAAAGCAGTACAAGGGCCAGTGTGACGGACTTTTCACGGAGGACCCTCTCCCCTACCCCGGACAAGATCACCCGGTCGGGCATGGCCCGGACCTTTCAGAACATCCGTCTGTGGAAGACCCAGACGGTGTTCGACAATGCTCATCGCCAAGCATTGCCGCTCCACCAGCAGCGTGTTTTCCGCCGCGTTCCGGCTGAACCGGAAGGAGGAAGCGCCCAGCGGCACAGGTGGAGGAGCTGCTGAGATCGTAGGGTTGTCCGACGTGAAAACGAGCTGGCCACCAGCTTGCCCTACGGCAAGCAGCGGCGACTGGAGATCGCCCGGGCGTTGGCCACCGAGCCCAAACTACTGCTGCTGGATGAGCCCGCCGCAGGCATGAACCCTCAGGAAACGGAGGAGCTGACGGCCTTCATCGGGGAGATCCGGGAGAAATTCAAGATCACGATTCTCCTCATCGAGCACCACATGGACCTGGTCATGGGCATTTCCGACCGCATCTATGTGCTGGATTTCGGCAAGCTCATCGCGCAGGGTACACCGGCTGAGATACAAATAACCAGCGCGTCATTGACGCGTATCTGGGGGTGGCGGACGATGCTTAAAATTGAAAACCTCCAGGTCCACTACGGCGGCATTCAGGCCCTCCGGGGCATTTCTCTGGAAGTACCGGACGGCAGGATCGTGACGCTGATCGGCGCCAACGGCGCCGGCAAGTCCACCACCCTGCGGACCATCACCGGCCTGGTGAAGGCCTCCGGCGGCTCCGTCCAGTGGGACGAGCAGGAGCTGCTGGGCAAGTCCATCGACAAGATCATCTCCACCGGCATTGCCATGAGTCCGGAGGGCCGCCGGGTCTTCCCGGATATGACGGTGCTGGAAAATCTGAAGATCGGGGCCTATCTGCGCCGGGATAAGGCGGAGATCGAAAAAGACATCCAGTGGGTGTACAGCCTGTTTCCCCGTCTGGAGGAACGAAGCTGGCAGCTGGCGGGTACCCTCTCCGGCGGCAAGCAGCAGATGCTGGCCGTGGGCCGTGCCCTCATGTCCCGTCCCAAGCTGATGATGCTGGATGAACCGTCTCTGGGCCTGGCCCCGCTGGTGGTGCAGGACATCTTCTCCATCATCCGGGAGATCAACCGGCAGGGCGTCACAGTGCTGCTGGTGGAGCAGAACGCCAACATGGCCCTGAAGATCGCGGATCTTGCCTATGTGCTGGAGACCGGCACCATCACCATGTCCGGCACCGGCGCGGAGCTGCTGGCGGACAGCCGGGTGAAGGAAGCGTATCTGGGAAAAAAGCAGCTGATTTCTGCCGAATACACGCAATGCCCGAAGGAACATCTCCTTCGGGCATTTTTCTGCAGGAATCCAACCTTCTGCTGACCCAAAAAGGCCGCCGGGGGAAATCAACTCCTCGGCAGCTTTTTCACTCGTTCAATTTCTGAAGTGCGGTCTCGGATGCACATACGCGCCTTAGCACATTAGCAGGATAGGTTCACATGCTCCATCAGGTCGATGAGGACCCGGATGCCCTGCAAATAGGCTCGCACCGGGATGCGCTCATTGGTCCCGTGGACGCCGGTGGCCGCTTCCCTGCGGCTCCGCCATGGAGGGACTGCACCGCAGGCAGGTGTCACAGATCTGCTCATAGTGGTGGGCGTCCGTTGCCCCCACGGTCATGGATGGCAGAAATACCACGCCGGGGTAATATCTCTGCAATCTCGGACAGCGCGGGTTTCTCGCAGCACGGCTGACAGATAGGCCCTGCTCTTGTGAGGCTTCCCGCTTGAGAGCGGTCTCTTTCAGTTCCTTTTGCGGGAGGGGATTTTTGCCCGAAGACTTTCCAGTCGGTTCAGGGCATTCAGAAGCGTCTCGTCCTTCTTGGCAAAGTGGAAGCGGATCAGATGATTCACCGGCTCGCGGAAGAAGCTGGAGCCGGGCACTGCTCCGACGCCTATCAGCCGGGCCAGATCCTCGCAGAATTTCAGATCGCTGTCATAGCCGAATTCGGAAATGTCCAGCAGGACATAATACGCCCCCTCCGGATCGTTGTGGATGATGTGCAGATCATCCAGTCCCTTGAGGAACAGCTCCTTCTTGTGGGTATATTTCGCCAGCAGATCATCGTAGTAATCCTGTCCGAATTTCAGTCCCGGGATCACAGCCTCCTGTAAGGAAAAGGCTAACCCCTCCCAAACTGCTTTGGAAGAGGTGTGCGCCTTTTATTAATCAATTTTTCCAAGTCTCAATTTCTGCCCGGCAAAAATTTAAACACTTTGTCCCGCTTACTTCACAGCTTGGTTGGCCTGTATCACCAGAACTGGCTGATCTGCACGCCCAAGCTCTGCCCTTTGCGGCAAGTGCCTCTGCCGCTCAGTCCAGCGCCGCTAGCGGCTACCAAGACAGTCCGCGCTCACTTTTCTCGCCGAAGTCCTATCAGGAACATAAGAAAGATACTTGGCGCAGCTCCTTTTTTCTCCGGCGGTGTTTGACAATGCACCGCCCTGCGGTATAATAACCGTATTATAAGCTTGCCGGAAACGGCGCAGTTTAAAGGAAGGATGACGTGCTATGACCATGGATACCAAAGCTCTGCTGGCGGAGGCGGAAGCCCTGAAGCCCCAGCTTCTGACGGATCGCCGGACCCTGCACCACGCCCCGGAGGTAGGCCCCTCCCTGCCCCGCACCGCCGCCTATGTGACGGAACGGCTGACGGCGCTGGGGTATACGCCCCGCCCGCTGGCCGGGGGCGTGGTGGCGGACATCACCGGTGAGGACACCGGCCGGTGCGTGCTGCTCCGGGCGGATATGGACGCTCTCCGGGTCCGGGAGGCCACGGGGCTGGATTTTCAGTCGGAAAATGACGCCATGCACGCCTGCGGCCACGATATGCACGCCGCCATGCTGTTAGGCGCCGCCGCTTTACTCAAGCGGCATCAGGCGGACTTGAAGGGCACGGTGCGGCTGGTGTTTCAGCCGGATGAGGAGGGCTTCACCGGGGCCAAGTCCATGCTGGCGGCCGGGGTCCTGAAGGATGCGCCGACGCCCAAAGCGGCGCTGGCCCTTCACGTCAACTCCGGTACTCCCTCCGGCATGGTGCTCTGCGGCCGGGGGACGTTTATGGCGGGCTGCACCCTGTTCCGCATCACGGTGCAGGGCATCGGATGCCACGGCGCCATGCCGGAAACCGGCGTGGATCCCATCAACATCGCCGCCCATATCTATCTGTCCCTTCAGGAGCTGACCGCACGGGAGATCTCCGCGAAGAAGCCTGCCGTGGTGACGGTGGGCCGGTTCCAGGGGGGACAGGCCCCCAACATCATCCCGGAGGAAGCGGTGCTGGAGGGTACCATCCGCACCTTTGACCGGGAACTCACCGCCCGGATCATGGAGCGCATCCGGGTCATCGCGGAAAACACAGCGGCGGCCTTCCGTGGCAGCGCCACGGTGGAGGAGATCGCCTCCGCGCCGCCGCTGGTGAACGATCCCGCCCTGATGGAGCAGGTCTCCGGCTGGGCGGAGGAGCTGGCAGGCAAGGAGCGGGTGTACCGGCTGGATGAGGGCGGCATGGGATCTGAGGACTTTGCCTCCTACACCTATGAAGTCCCCAGCGCCTACCTGCTGCTGGGAGCCGGAACGCCGCAGGAGGATCCCCGCTACGGCAAGCCCATGCACAACGAGGCGGTGGTGTTCAATGAGGACGTTCTCCCCACCGGCGCAGCGCTCCACACCCTGTTCGCCCTGCGGATGCTGGCGCAGGAAACCTGAGCCGTCCCCTCCCCTTTTTGCGGCAAATTCAGACTTTGTTCACCAAAGGCAGCGCCGCCGGTGGTAGTCTATGAGCAGAAAAGAGGGGGAACACATATGGAAGAGAAAAAGAAAGGCGGCAAGCGGGCCGCTCCCGGCCGCCGTGTCCGGGGCTGGCTGCTGGCGGCGCTGGTATTGGCGGGTCTTGGCATCTGGGGCCTTCTGGAATGGCGGGCCCACACCGCGCCGGGGCCGGGCGTCACCGTCAACGAGGAAGCCCTGACCCGCAGGGAGCCGTTTTATCAATATGACGCCCCCGGCGTCACCGCCCGGGCCGGAGTGGACGTTTCCAGCTATCAAGGTGTCGTGGACTGGCCCGCCGTGAAGGCCGCCGGGGCGGACTTCGCCATGCTGCGGGTGGGCTTCCGGGGCTACGGCACCGGGGCTTTGGTGGAGGACAACGCCTTCGCCCAGAACGCCGCCGACGCCGCCAATGCGGGGCTGACGGTGGGCGTTTACTTCTACTCTCAGGCCGTCACGGAGGAGGAAGCCGCCGAGGAAGCCCGATTCGTGGTGGAGCGGCTCCGGGGACGAACGTCAGCGGCCCCATCGCCTATGATCTGGAATTTTACACGGCGGACGAGGCCCGGACCGACGATCTCACCGGCGAACAGGCCACCCAGAACGCCATCGCCTTCTGCGACGTGATCCGTCAGGCGGGCTATGAGCCGGTGGTCTACATGAACCTCCACTGGGCCGGAAGTATGTACGGCATGGAGGAGCTGGCGCACCTGCCGGTCTGGCTGGCCAGCTACGGCCCGGTCCCGGCGCTGGACCGCGGCGTGACCCTCTGGCAGTACAGCGAGAGCGGCGTGGTGGACGGCATCGAGGGTCCTGTGGATCTGGATCTGTGGTTCACGGAGGAATAGCCCTCAACTCCCCGCGAAAAAAGACGGTTTTTCATGCGCCGCCCCGCGGCGGCACCCAAAAATCTCAATGACCAAGGAGGTCCCCTATGCGGCTTTCTATCAAAACCTGCACACTGGATATGCCCTTTGCGGCCATGCTGGATTTCTGCGTGGCGCAGGGCGTTCAGGCCGTGGAGATCGGCACCGGCAACTGGTCCGGCGCGCCCCACATCGACTTGGACGAACTGCTCGGCTCGAAACGGCCCGGCAGCGCTGGATGGACCAGCTTCGCCGCCGGGATATCGCCTTGTGCGCCCTGAACTGCTCCGGCAACCCCCTTGCCTTCCAGAAGGACTGGGAGGTGACGGAGAAAACCTTCCGTCTGGCGAAGCTGCTGGGCGTGGAGAAGATCGTGATGATGAGCGGCCTGCCCGCCGGCTGTCCCGGCGACAAGACCCCCGTTTGGATCACCACCAGTTGGCCGCCGGAGACCCAGGACATTCTGGACTACCAGTGGAACGAGGTGGCCATCCCCAAGTGGAAGGAACTGGTCCGCATGGCGGAGGACTGCGGCATCCGTCAGATTGCGCTGGAAAACCACGGGATGCAGCTGGTGTACAACCCGGAGACCCTGTTCCGCTTGCGGGAAGCCGTTGGCCCCATGGTGGGCATGAATCTGGACCCCTCCCACCTGTTTTGGATGGGCGGCGACCCCATCGAGGCCGCCCGGGTGCTGGGTGAGCGGGACGCCCTCTACCACGTCCACGGCAAGGACTCCCGCCCGGAGCGGCGGATGGCCGGGCCAAACGGCCTGCTGGACACGAAGCCCATCGACCAGTTCCGCACGCGTTCGTGGAATTACGTGGCTGTGGGCTGCGGCCACGGCGCCCAGTGGTGGAAGGAGTTTTTCTCCACCGTGCGGATGGCCGGCTATGACGGCGACGTGTCGCTGGAAATGGAGGATCTGACCATGCCCATGCTGGAGGGCCACCTGACCTCCCTCCGGGTATTGAAGGAAGCACTGGTGCTGTAACATCGCATGAGTCGGTCTCTGTAAATTCCCCCAATAAAGTCATAGGAGGCGTGTCTGTTGACACGCCTCCTGCGAGACTGTCGATAAAGTAGTAAATTTATATTTCTTGCATTTCCGGTCTTTTAACCCTTTCCCCTGGGCAGGCTGATGGGAAAATGTCCCGTACAGGGGAAATTTCCCCATCTATTGCTGTAACACTGTTCCGCTTTACAGCAGGCCCTGCAGGAAGATCACAACGATCAGCGCCGGCAGAATGAACTGGAAATAGGGCTTCAGCCACTTGGCGAATTTCAGGCCCCTTGCCCTTGTTGGCCTCCGCCACATACTTGTCGAAGCCCCAGCCCCACCGGCTGACGCAGAACAGCAGGTAGACGACTGCGCCGATGGGCAGCAACAGGTTGCTCACGAGGAAGTCCTCGCTGTCCAGCACGTCCTACCCAGAATGGGGTGGAAATCGCTCCAGATATTGTAGCCGAACACGCAGGGCAGGCTCAGGAGGGCCAGCAGCACGCCGTTGATAAGCACGGCCTTCTTGCGGCTGATGCCGAAGGTGTCCATGCAGACGGCCAGAATGTTCTCAAACACCGCCAGCACCGTGGAGAAGCTGGCGAACACCATGAACAGGAAGAACAGCGTGCCCCAGAAGCGGCCGCCGGACATGTTCACGAACAGAGGCGGCAGGGTCTGAAAGATCAGCGCAGGGGCCTTCACCGGGCGCAACGCCGAAGGTGAAGCAGGCAGGGAAAATGATGGCGCCCGCCATGAGGGCCACGAAGGTATCCAGAATACAGATCCGCACGGCCTCGCCGGGGAGGGTCTGCTCATCGCTCATGTAGCTGCCGAAGATCTCCATGGCGCCGATGCCCAGAGACAGGGTGAAGAACGCCTGATTCATAGCGTCGGTGATGAGGCTGCCGAGACCGTGCTCCCTGATGGTGTCCACGGAGGGCAGCAGGTAGAACTTCATGCCCTCCGCCGCGCCGGAGAGGGTCAGGCTGTGGACCGCCAGCACCACGATCAGTGCCAGCAGGCAGATCATCATGACCTTGGTCACCCGCTCCAGACCCTTCTGAAGGCCGAAGCTGCACACGATCAGGCCGGTGACCACCACCAGCTCCGTGAAGATGGCCATGGGGCCGGGGCTGCCCAGCATGGTGCCGAACATCCCGGAGATCTCGTCGCCGGTCATGCCGGCGTGGAAGCCGCCGGTGAGGAATTTGCCGAAGTAGTTCACCATCCAGCCGGTGACGGTGGTGTAATACATCATCAGCAGATAGCAGCCCGCCAGACAGAACCAGCCGTGGATGTGCCACTTGCTGCCGGGCTTTTCCAGAGGCTTGTAGGCCAGCACGGCGCTCTTGCGGCCGCCGCGGCCCACCGCCAGTTCCATGGTCATCACGGGGACGCCCAACAGCAGCAGGCACACCAGATAGAACAGGACGAAGTAGCCGCCGCCGTTCTTGCCGGTAATATAGGGGAAACGCCACACGTTGCCGATGCCGATGGCGCATCCGGCGCTCACCAGCAGGAAGCCCAGCCGGGAGCCGAAGGATTCTCTTTGCATTTCTAAGTACCTCGCTTTACACACAACAAATATGCACTTATCTTAGCGAAAAAAATCCCCCTTTACAAGGGGGATTTCTTCATGATAAAATAAGAAAAACTTATTTTGTGTCATGGGAGGGCGTTATGAATCGAAATCAGCTGAAGTATTTCGTGGCCGCGGCGGAGAGCCGCAGCTTCACGAAAGCCGCCGAGCAGTTCTACATTTCCCAGACCGCCATCACCCAGCAGATCCGTCTGCTGGAGGAGACGCTGGGCTGTCCCCTCTTTGACCGGAGCACCCGCCCCGTGAGCCTGACCCCCGCGGGGACCATCTTCCTCCGGGAGGCCAAAGGTATTCTGGAACGCATGAGCCGGGCGCAGGAGCGGGTCCATGATGCCTCCACCGGCCTCAGCGGCACACTGCGGGTGGGGTATGTCCGGGGCTATGAACGCAGCGACCTATCCGCCCATATCCGCCAATTTCACCAGCAGAACAGCAACGTGCTCATCACCTTTTACCGCTGCTCCACCGATGCGCTGGCGGCGGGGCTGCTGCACCAGAAATACGACATTATTTTCACCTGGGACAGCACCAACCTGAAGACCCAGGAGGGCGTGGCCTGCCGCACCGTGGAAAAGGCCCGGTTGGTAGTGGCGCTGTACGCCGGACACCCGCTGGCCCAGCGGCAGCAGCTCCGGCGGCAGGAGCTGCGGGGAGAGACCATCCTCTACATGTCCCCTGACGCCGCCGACGATTCCTACGGCGACGCCTTTTTCATGCAGCTTTACAACGAGGCGGGCTACAAGCCCAACATCCTCTTCCGCTCCGCCGACACGGAGAGCATCCTCATGATGGTCTCCGCCGAGGAAGGTATTTCCATCCTCCCCGCCTACTGCGTGGAAAAGCTCTACAACGCCGACAATCTGGTGTTTGTCCCCCTCATCGGCGAGGGAGAGGTGGAGGAGATCATCGCCGCGTGGCAGACCACCAACCCCAACCCCGCGCTGGCCCGGTTTCTGGCTATGACTCCTCCCCAATGGGAATGAGCCGTCCCGTGTCCGCCCCGACCCGGTGAGAAATGGAGAGCACCGTCCGGTCCGCCGTAGCCCGCTTCAAGGCCCGCAGCACCGCCCGCTCCGTCTCCGCGTCCAGATTGGCGGTGATCTCGTCCAGCAGAAGCAGCTTGGGGTCCGCCGCCACCGCCCGGGCGATGGACAACAGCTGCCACTGTCCCTGAGAGAAAATGTCCGAAGTGCAGGGGGTGTCGAAGCCTTCGGGCAGGGTGCCGATGGCCTCCGCCAGTCCCGCCAGCTCCGCGGCCCGGCGGACCTGTCCCTCTGTGACGGTGTCATCATACAGGGTGATCTGGTCCCGGACGGTGCCGGGGACCGGATGGAACCACTGCTCCACATAGCCGTACAGCGCCCGCCGCTGCGGGCCGGTGAGGGACCGGGGGTCCACGCCCTGGATCCGGACGGTGCCCCGCCGGGGGTATACAGCCCCAGCACCAGCTTGAACACGGTGCTCGTTCCCGCGCCGGTCCGGCCGGACAGGGTAGCCAGCTCTCCCTCCCGGATCTCCATATTTAAATGACGCAGAACGTTCTGCCCTGCCTCATAGCCGAAGTCCACATCCCGCAGCTCCACCATAGGAGCGGCGGGATTTTCCGTTTCCGGGGCCACCAGCTCCTGCTCCGGCTGGGCCAGAAAGTCATTGATCCGGCGAACACCCGCCACGGCGGACTGGATGGTCTGGATCTCCATGCCCAGACTTTCCAGAGGAGAGAAGATCTGGCTGATGTAGTTCATCACCGTCACGGCGGTACCGGCGGTCATGCCGAACAGCGTCAGCACCGCCGGGTCTCCGGAGGCGGACAACAGCATGACAACGCCCACCACTACAGCGTTCACCGTGAGGATCACGGGGAATACAGGGCGTCATAGAAGTTGGTCCCCTCAATGGCCCGGTAGCTCTCCCCCAGTGCGCCGTCATATCGGGTCTCCATATAGGTCTCCTTGCCCAGCGTGCGGATGGTGCGGAGGTTCCGCACCGTCTCCGGCACATATCCGGAGGCCCGGCTCACCGCCTTCCGGTTTTTCAGCTGATTGTGCAGCATCCGCTTCTGGACGAACCGGGTAAAGAGGAACAGCACCGGCAGCAGTGCCAGCAGCAGATAGGCAAGTCCCCGGCTGCACTGCCACCACCACCACCAGAATACTGAGGATCCGGCAGGTATCCGCCGCCATACTGATGATCCCGGCGGTGAACAGGGTCTCCACCGTGTCCACGTCCCCCACAAAGCGGGACACCAGCGCCCCCGGCTCCTGACGGTTCAGCTCGTCGGCGGGCAGGCGGCCCTCCTTTTCCATCAGGCGGCTCCGCAGGGCAGTGGGTGGTTTTCTGGCCGAATACCGTCAACGCGCTCTCCCGGGCGGATTCCAGCCCTCCCGCCAATGCGGTGAAGGCCAGATACCACAGGGGCAGGCGGAGGGTCAGCCCCTCCCCGGCGGTAAGGCCGTCCACAATGCGGCCCAGCACCAGCGGCGGCACCAGCGCCGCGCCTACGGCGCCTGCCACCACAGCCAGAATGGCAAAGGACAGCCAGAGGTGGTCTTTCACCGTTTCCAGTACGACCGTCCCCACATGGACTGCTTTTTTGCGGTCATTCATGGCTGTTCTCCTCTCTGCGCGTCAAACTGCGCCGCGTAATCCGGGGTATTCCCCTCCAATTCCTCGTGGGTCCCCACCTTGGCCTCCCCGTTTTCCAGCCAGATCACCCGATCCAGCTCCGGGAACAGGTACAGCCGGTGGGAGATCAGAATTACCACGCTGTCCGTCGCCAGACGCCGCAGATGGGCGAAGATCTCCGTCTCCGTGGTCCGGTCCAGCGCCGAAAAGGGATCGTCCAGAATCAGCAGGGGCCGCTTGTGAGCCAGCGTCCGGGCCAGCGCCAGCCGCTGGGCCTGCCCGCCGGAAAGCCGGACGCCGCCGGTGCCCACACGGGTCTCCAGCCCCTTCGTCATGGCCGCCACTTCGCCGTCCAGACACACCGCCCGGAGGTAGTCCATGGGATCGCCCGTGTCTCCCAGCAGCACATTTTCCCGGATCGTGCCGCTGAACAGCTCCGGGTCATGGCCCAGATACCCCACGAGGCCCGTCCGCTCCCACTGGGGGACAGCTCCGCCAGCTCCCGGCCGTCCAGCCGGATGCTGCCGCCGTAGGGGCTGCTCGCAGAGGAACGCCTTGCCCAGCGTGGATTTTCCGCAGGCCACCGGCCCGGTGATGCCGATGTTCTGCCCCCGGCAGGCGGTCAGATCCAGCCGGAGAACAGCGGCGTGTCACCGGGATAGCCGCAGGTGAGGTCCCGGACCTCCAGACGTTCCACCCTCCCCGTGGAAACGGCGGGCACGGCGGGGATCTCCCGCATCAGGGGCTGGATGCGCTTCCAGGACACCTGCGCCTTGTGGACGGAGTTGAACAGCTTCGCCGCCTTGGAGGATTTGGTGGCCAGCTTGGTAAAAGCAGGCCAGAAACGTGGTGAATTCCGCGATGGACCAGACCGTCCAGCCGGTGCCCAGCACGTTTTTCCCGCCGAAATACAGGATCAGCGCCGCCCCGATCATGGAGAGCACCACGGTACAGCGGCGGCAGGGACGCTGTCCACAGGTTTGCCTTTACAGCGGCGTGTTCGTAAGCGGTGAGGTGCTCCTCATAGGCTGCCCGGCGCTCCTCCTCCCGGCCAAAGACCCGGTAGGTCAGGGCGTTGACCGCCCGATCCATGGTAGCGGCGTTCAAGGCCCCGGCCTGCTCCTTGAAGGCCGCGCCGGTGCGCTGGACGGGCCGCTTCATCCGTTCCGCCAGCGCGTAGCTCCCGGCAGAAAGGCCATGGACAGCAGCGCCAGCCGCCAGTCATACCACAGCAGCATCCCGGCATAGGCCGCCAAGGCCACGCCGGTGTCGAATACCTCCGTGGTGAATTTCCGCATTCCCTCGGCGCAGTCGTCCACGTCGGAAATGGCCTTGGTCAGCACCGTTCCCGCGCCCTCACGCTCCAAGTCCCCCCGATCCGACCGGACCAGCGCGCCGTACAGGACCCGCTTCATGCGGCGGTTCACCTTGTTGGCAAAGCGCCGGACATAGAACCGCTTCAAAAACCGAAGTCCCTGCACCGCGGCGATGACGGCGATGTACCCCGCCGTCAGAGAGGCCATGACGGAAAAGCTGTTCTCTCCCAAGAGGATCCGGGCCAGCGTTTCCGTCATCTGTCCCTCGAACCACGGGCCTGCCACCAGACCGATATTATAGAGGAGACCCGTCACGGTGATGACCGCCAACACCCCGGATTCCGCCCGGAAATAGGAGCTGACCCGGTCCGGCGGAAGCTGTCGCTTACTCATGGCGCTCCCCCTCTCCCTGCTCCGTCAGGGCCGTGATGTGGGGGAACCCCGCCCGGCTCTCCTGCTTGGAACGGCGATAGATGGTGTCCAGCGTTTTGCAGAAAGCGATCTTCTCCGCCTCCGGCAGCTCCGCCAGCAGCCATTCATAAAAGGTGGTCTCCACCTGCGCCTTGGAGTTCCGCAGGCCCTCCGCCTTTTCCGTGGCGAAAAGAAGCTGGCTGCGGCCGTCCTTGGGGTTGGCCTGCCGGATCAGGTAGCCCTTGGCCTCCAGACTGGCCGCCCGGCGGGCGGCGGCTCCCTTGTCCACCGGAGCTGCTCCCGGACCTCCGCCTGCGTGATGCCGGGATGGTGGCGCACCAGATGGATGAAATCGTATTCCGCGGTGCCGATGCCGTCCTCCTTCAGCGTCCGTACGGCCAGCTTGCTGGCCTCCCGCGCGATTTTCGTGATCTTGCGCTCTGTGAGATCCATTGTTACGGCAAGGGTACACCGTCCAATGTGAAGCATTGGGCGGTGAGGAATTGCCGTTCCCTCCTTTCGTGCATTAAAATTAAGCAATTAAATAACTCGTGGATTTTTCTACGAGTTTTAATTTTCTTGAAAGAGATACCGTCCTTTATCATTTTCCCGTTTATCGTTTTAATGGTAAAGATTCCGGTAGTTCTTCTTCCCCAAACAAAGCAGTCCTGTCCGTTAAATTGGACTTTGTCAAAAAGACGATATCCAAAAACGTACTTTCCTGTTTGATTGGACTTACGGATGCCTCCCTTGAGGATAGTCGCTTTGTGCAGCTGGCGGTTGTGGTGCCTTACGGGACGAATCGTGTAAATCTTATCGATTTGTGCGATTCCCGGTAGGTAGCCCACATTGAAGCCATGCTTCCTCTGTGCGATTGCCAGAGCATCATTGGTGTGGCTCTTTGGAAGCACCAGCAGCTTCTCTCGGGTCGTCTTTGTGATATAGCCTCTGGTCTCAATGACGGGGATAGGCAACTCGGAGTAAAGCCTCTGCATTAGAGTCTTCCGCATGATGCCCATGAATGTGGCATCCCGTGTGGACTTCCGCTTGCGCTTTTTCAAGTCCTTCGCCGTAATCAACCCCTTGTGGAGTTTCTCGTGACAGCTCTCACAAAGGGTAACTTGGTTGTCCGGGGCGTCGCCGCCTACCTTCCTGCTCTCCAGATGGTGGACGTGAAGCCGGACCTCTTTTTTCTTGGTTGCGTGTGCTCCGCAGCACTGACAGGTGTAACCATCTCTCCAAAGCACGTATTGCCGTACATTGTAGTGACCGTACATCTCACCCTGCTGGTAGTCCTCGCCCTGCGGGACAGGTTTGCCTTCCTCGATGGCTTTCAGCAGCTGCAGGTCGAACTCGGCGGTCTCTATGACCACTTTGCTCACGGGCAGGATGCGGCAAACCATCTTGATGGCGGTGATGTGCTCTTGGATTTTGACCTCCACAGAAGGTGCCAACCATCCCTTGTGCTTGCTGCGGACTCGGTTATCGAAGCGCGGCTTGCGATACCGGGTCTTGCGGTTTCTCCGGGCTCTGCGGAACTCTCGACGGGTGGACAGTAAGTCCACCACGTCGTTGCGAGGCTTTACCTCTGCGGAGAATAGTTCTTCCGTTTCGGGAAGCCGAAAGTCCGATTGTTTTGCTGCCGGCGTCCACACCGAGGATGACCTCCTGCGTATAGCCGCTGCTTCCGTAGACCAGCTGGATGGTAAAGGGCGTCCTCTTCTTCACCTTGGCTTTCCCGGCATCCAGCAGATGACGGGCTTTTTGCCGGGGAGCAGGGCATCAGCGGACGCCCGTGTACATACACTTTGTTTGGCATGATGCCTTCCTCCTTCTTCTTTGATTGTGGCTAACGAAAAAAGCCACGCGGCCTTTCGGCTGTCAGGTATCCGTACCCAATGTTATCTCAAGGTTTTCGTGTGCAACACCGCTCCTTACCCTCAGAGCTTTTAATCACACACCGCAGTGCGGCAGGTTCGATTCACGCCCGCCGGTGCCTATTCTTACATTCTTGAGTAACGTAGTGCTCGAAATACTTAGGGTAGTCAATCAGGGCTTACGATTTCTCGCAAGCCCCCTCCAAAATCGTGGGGGATATTGACGTTCCTTTTTGGTGCCCGGTCAAGAGATATTGCAGATACATCTTTTTCTGATTGGATGATAGTACATCCAGTTTCCCCTGTCAATCAAAAAAATAGGCTGCGCCCCCACTTTCCCCGGTTTTAAATTATTTTAAGTAAATGTTTTTGAACTTTTAGTTAAAATTTTTCTTTGAACTAACAAGAGCCGACTTTCACCTATCATGGAATTTGAAAAAGTGCGTGACATCATTGTCGAGACTCTGGGCTGCGACGCCGAAGCCGTGACCCCCACCGCTTCTCTGGCTGACGATCTGGGCGCCGATTCTCTGGCCGCCGTGGAGCTGGTCATGGCATTGGAAGGAGGCCGCAGGCATCTCCATTGCCGAAGAAGATGCCGCCAATCTCAAAACCGTTGGCGACATCATGACCTATCTGGCCGCTCACAAGAATTAACGTGCGTCCGCCGGAGGGTACAGACCCTCCGGCGGTCCGGTTTTGCGAGGAAAGGATATTCCATGACCAATCAAGAACTGAACGACCTGCTGGCCCGCTTCGAGGGCAGTTCCCTGTCCAAACTAAAGCTGTCCACCCAGGATTTTACCATAGAAATGGAGCGGGCCGTCTCCGCTCCCGCCGCGCCGGTGATCCCGGCAGCGGCTGCTGCCCCGGCGGCTCCCGCAGTCCGCCGAACCGGAGGGCGATGCCATCACCGCCCCCATGGTCGGCACCTTTCTATGCCGCCTCCGCCCCGGAGCAGCCCCCCTTTGTGAAGGTGGGCGACCGGGTACGCAAGGGCCAGCCCGTCTGTCTGCTGGAAGCCATGAAGATGATGAGCGAGGTCACCGCGCCCTGCGACTGCGAGATCACGGCCGTTCTGAAGGAAAACGGCGCTCTGGTTTCCTTCGGAGACGGCCTCTGTTCGGCTATCAGCCATGCTGAAGCGGGTATCTGATCGCCAACCGGGGGGAGATCGCCCTCCGGGTGCTGCGGGCCTGCCGGGAGGCGGGCATCGAGACGGTCTCGGTGTATTCTCAGGCGGACGCGGAGGCCCTTCATGTCCAGCTGGCCACCCAGTCCGTGTGCATCGGCCCTCCCGCGGGCCGCTGACAGCTACTTAAATTCTCAGGCGCTGCTCTCCGCCGCCATGGCCACTGGCTGCGACGGTCTGCACCCCGGCTACGGGTTCCTGTCGGAAAACCCGGAATTTGCCGACGCCTGCGTGGAAAACGGCATCACCTTCATCGGTCCCTCCGGGGACGCCATCCGGAAGGCCGGCTCCAAATCCGCCGCCCGGGAGCTGATGCGTGCCGCCGGAGTACCTGTGACTCCTGGTTCCGACGGGCCGGTATCCTCCGTGGAGGACGCTCTGGCCGTGGCGGAGACGGTAGGCTATCCCGTTTTGCTGAAGGCCAGCGCCGGTGGCGGCGGCCGGGGCATCCGCCGCTGCGACAGCGCCCAAGACCTGCCCGACGCTTACGCCGCCGCCAAGGCGGAGGCCAACGCCTGCTTCGGAAACGATGAGATGTATCTGGAAAAGCTGGTGCTGGAGCCCCGGCACATCGAGTTTCAGATCCTGGCGGACCGGCAGGGCCACGTCATCCATCTGGGAGACCGGGACTGCTCCATCCAGCGCCGGAACCAGAAGCTCATTGAGGAGGCCCCCGCCCGGTGTCTGACGCCGGAACTGCGGGAGGAGATGGGCCGGGCCGCCGTGAAAGCAGCGCAGGCCGTCCACTACGAGGGCGCGGGCACTGTGGAATTTCTGCTGGACAGCGACGGGCAGCATTTCTACTTATGGAGATGAACACCCGGATTCAGGTGGAGCACGGCGTCACGGAGCTGATCACCGGCGTGGATCTGGTGCGCCAGCAGCTGCGCATCGCCTCCGGACTGCCCCTGGACCTGGCTCAGGAGGACGTGACCCTCACCGGCCACGCCATCGAGTGCCGCATCAACGCCGAGGACCCCACGGCCAATTTCCGGCCCTGCCCCGGCAAGGTGGAATTTCTCCACTTCCCCGGCGGCCCCGGCGTCCGGGTGGACTCCGCCCTCTATAACGGCTGCACCCTCTCCCCCTATTACGATTCCCTGGCCGCCAAGGTGATGGTCCACGCCCCCACCCGGCTGGAAGCCATCCGCAAAATGCGCCGCTGTCTGGAGGAATTTACTCTGGAGGGCTTCCCCACCAATGCGGAGCTGTCCTATGAGCTGCTGTTCCACCCCACCTTTGTCCGGGGCGGCTGCACCACCGCCTTTCTGGACCGGAGCCTGCCGGAGCTGCTGGAATTCAGCCGCCGGGTAGACGATCACAAAGGATAATACATGGAAAACATTTTTGCGAAACGCCGGGCGCGGCTGCTGGCCATGAAAGCCATGCGGGAGAACTACGTCCCCGGCGAAAAGTTAGTCACCTGCCCCCACTGCGGCGGAGAGAGCCAGCGCAGGACGTGGCGGCGGCGCTGTCCGTCTGCCCCCTGTGCGGCTACCACTTCCCCATGGGGGCCTATTACCGGCTCAGCAGCGTGCTGGACCCCGGCTCCTTCCGGGAGCTGCATGAAAAGCTGACGGCCAATGATCCCCTCCGCTTCCCCGGCTACGGGGCCAAGCTGGACGGCGCCCGCCGGAAAACCGGCATGAACGAGGCGGTGGTCACAGCCACCGGCACCGTAGGCGGAAGCCGCTGCGTGGTGGGCGTGCTGGACAGCCGCTTTCTCATGGGCAGCATGAGCGCCGCCGTAGGGGAAAAGCTGACGCTGGCCATCGAGTACGCCGGGAAAAACAAGCTGCCCCTGATCCTCTTTGCCGCCAGCGGCGGGGCGCGGATGCAGGAGGGCATCCTGTCTCTCATGCAGATGGCGAAAACCAGCGCGGCTCTGGCCCGGTTCGGAAAAGGGACTGCTGTACATCTCCGTTCTCACGGACCCCACCACCGGCGGCGTCACCGCCAGCTTTGCCTCGCTGGGCGACATTATTCTGGCCGAACCCGGTGCGCTCATCGGCTTCGCCGGGCCCCGTGTCATTCAGCAGACCATCGGCGAGACCCTGCCGGAGGGCTTTCAGCGCGCGGAGTTTCAGATGGAGCACGGCTTTGTGGACGCGGTGGTGCCCCGGAGGGAACTGCGGGGCACCCTGATCCGTCTGCTGAAACTCCACGGGAAAGGAGACCGCCATGGCTGAGAAAACCGCCGCGGAGCGGGTGGCGCTGGCCCGCCATCCCCAGCGGCCCAATATCACGGACTATATCGACGGACTGTTCACCGATTTCTTTGAGCAGCGGGGAGACCGGGCCTGCCGGGAGGACCCCGCCATTTTAGGCGGCATCGCCCTGTTCCACGGGCGGCCCGTTACCGTTATCGGCACCCGGAAGGGCAAAACGCTGGAGGAAAACCTCCGGTGCAACTTCGGGATGCCGGGGCCGGAGGGCTACCGCAAGGCTCTGCGGCTCATGAAGCAGGCGGAGAAGTTCCGCCGCCCTATATTTACCTTATCGACACCGCCGGGGCCTATCCCGGTCTGGAGGCCGAGGAGCACGGTCAGGGCGAGGCCATCGCCCGGAATCTCTTTGAGATGAGCCGTCTGACGGTGCCTGTCATCGCCGTCGTCACCGGGGAGGGCAACAGCGGCGGCGCGCTGGCGCTGGCCGTGGCCGACCGGGTGCTGATGCTGGAAAATGCCGTGTACGCCATTTTGTCCCCGGAGGGCTTCGCCTCGATCCTGTGGAAGGACGCCCAGCGCTCCGGCGAGGCAGCGGAGCTGATGAAGCTCACCGCCCCGGAGCTGAAAAAGCTGGGGGTCATTGACGGCATCGTCCGGGAGCCGGAGGGCGGCGCGCAGGCCGACCCCAGCCGGACGCTGTGGAATCTGGACCGGGCGCTGACCGCCTGTCTGGAACCCCTGCTGAAGGAAAGCGCCGTCAGCCTGACGGAACGGCGCTATCAGAAATTCCGCGCCCTTGGCCGCGGGAAGGAGGACGCATGAACGGGATCAAGCTCCGGGGCACAGGCCGCTGCGTCCCCGCCAATACCGTCACCAATGACGATCTTTCCCGGCTGGTGGATACCAATGACGAGTGGATCACCGCCCGCACCGGCATCCGCAGCCGCTACCGCTGTGAAAAAGAGACTCTCACGGAGCTGTGCGTCAGCGCCGCGCGGGACGCGCTGAACATGGCCGGGATCACCCCGGCGGACATCGGCGTGTGCATCGTGGCCACCGTCTCGGCGGATACCGTGGTGCCCTCTGCCGCCTGTCTGCTGCAACGGGCGCTGGGTCTGCCGGAGGATACCCCCTGTTTCGACCTGAACGCCGCCTGCACCGGCTTTGTCTACGCTCTGCACACTATGGAGTGCCTGCTGAACGCCTCCCCCCGGAAATTCGGTCTGGTGGTGGGGGCGGAGGCTCTGAGCAGCGTGGTGGACTGGACGGACCGGAGCACCTGCATCCTCTTCGGCGACGGCGCGGCCGCCGCCGTGGTGGAGTGCCGGGAGGGGTGGCCCTCCATCGGCGCCGTTCTGGGCAGCCGGGGGATGATGTTCTCCTGCGTCTGCCGGGCCTTGGCCGGGGAGAGCCAAACGTCCCTCCATGGAGGGGACGCAGGTGTTCAAATTCGCCGTGGAGACCGTTCCCGCCTGCATGGACGCCACGCTGAAAAAGGCGGGGCTGACCCCGGCGGACATCGACTTCTTCGTGTTCCATCAGGCCAACGCCCGCATCATTGACCTGGCGGTGCGGAAATACCGCATCCCGCCGGAAAAATACTACAAAAACATCGACCGTTACGGCAACACCGCCGCTGCCAGCGTCCCGCTGGTTCTCAGCGAGCTGGTGGAGCAGGGCCGCGTGGGTCCCGGCAGCCGCCTGCTGCTGACCGCCTTCGGCGGCGGCCTGACCTGGGGCGGTGCGGTGCTGGAAATGGCCTGAGCCTCTTTTCTGTAAAGGAGCAATACTATGAAAAAACTCAACGAGCTGCTGGGGACGGAGTTCCCCATTATCCAGGGCGGCATGGCCAACATCGCCACAGGCGAATTTGCCGCCGCCTGCTCTAACGCGGGGGCCCTGGGCGTCATCGCCACCGGCGGGATGCTGGAGGCGGACCTGCTGCGCAAGCAGATCCGCATCTGCAAGAGCCTGACGGACAAGCCCTTCGGCGTGAACCTGATGCTGATGAACCCCTGCGCCGACGAGATGGCCCAGATCATCATAGAGGAGGGCGTTCAGGTGGTGACCACCGGGGCGGGCAGTCCCGGCAAGTACATCCCCGCGTGGAAAGAGGCCGGGATCAAGGTGCTGCCCGTGGTGGCGGCCTCCATCCTTGCCAAGCGGCTGGTGAATCAGGGAGCCGACGCCATCATCGCCGAGGGCATGGAGTCCGGCGGCCATGTGGGGGAAATGACCACCATGGCGCTGGTGCCCCAGGTCATCGACACGGTGGACGTCCCCGTCATCGCCGCCGGCGGCATTGCCGACGGACGGCAGGCGGCCGCAGCCTTCGCGCTGGGGGCCTGCGGCATTCAGGTGGGCACCTGCCTGCTGACAAGCCTTGAGTGCCCCATCCATGAAAATTACAAGCAGGCCCTTCTGAAAGCCAAGGACAGCGACACCACCGTGACGGGCCGCTCCATCGGCGGGCCTGTGCGGGTGCTGAAAAACAAAATGGCCCGGGAATACCTCGCGCTGGAAAAGCGGGGAGCCACCTTGGAGGAGCTGGAGCACGTCACCCTCGGCGGTCTCCGCCGGGCGGTATTTCGAGGGCGACATGGAGCGGGGCAGCGTCATGGCCGGTCAGGTGGCCGGTATGCTCCATGAGATCAAGCCCCTGCGCCAGATCTTCGAGGAGCTGTACACCGGCAGTCAGGCCGTTTTGAAGGCCACGGAGGCAGCATGGCGGTAACGATCCGGGGAAAGACCCTCCCCTCCCCATTTTGCAGGGGGGCATGGGCGTGGGCATCAGTCTGGACGGCCTTGCCGGGGCGGTAGCCGCCTGCGGCGGCATGGGGACTCTCTCCACCGCCCTCTGCGGCTTTCAGGAGCCGGATTTTGCCCAACATCCCTTTGAAGCCAATCTCCGGGCTTTGGAGCGCCAAGTCCGCCGGGCCAAGGTTTTGGCCCACGGCGCGGGGCTGATCGCCGTTAACGCCATGGTGGCCACCACCCAGTATGCCGACAGCGTCCGCACTGCTCTCCGGGCGGGGGCTGACGCCATCGTCTGCGGTGCGGGACTTCCCAAGGATCTCCCCGCGCTGGCCTCCGAAGTCTCCGACAGCGACGCCGCCATTGCCCCCATCGTCAGCAGCGGCCGGGCGGCGGGGCTGCTGTGCAAGCTGTGGGACCGGCACTATGGCCGCATCCCCGACTTTTTGATCTTGGAGGGGCCGGAGGCCGGGGGCATCTGGGCTTTTCCCGGCAGGACTTAGACGCGCCCCCCTCCCTTTCCGACCTTTTGCGTGAGGTCCTGACCGCCATCGCCCCCTTCCGGGACAAGGCGGGCCGGGACATTCCGGTTTTCGTGGCCGGCGGCGTGAAAAACGGCGCAGACATGGCCCGCTACATGAAGGAGGGCGCTGCCGGGGCGCAGTTCGCCACCCGGTTCATCGCCACGGCGGAGTGCGACGCTTCCGAGGACTACAAGCAGCGGCTCTTAGCGGCAAAGGCTGACGACATCACCCTGGTGAAAAGCCCCGTGGGGATGCCGGGACGGGCGCTGCGCAGTCCCCTGATCCGGCGGGTGGAGGACGGCACCCAGCCGCCTCCGGAGCGGTGCGTGAAGTGCATCGTCACCTGCGACGGCAAAAACGCCCCCTACTGCATTTCCAAGGCCCTCATCGCCGCCCGGAACGGCGATTGGGAGAACGGCCTGTTTTTCTGCGGAGCCGCCGGCGGCGAGGTGAACACCCTCTCCACCGTGCCGGAGCAGATGGCTCAGATCATGGACGAATGGAGAGCTGCACAATGAAGTTAGGATTTTTATACGCGGGACAGGGCAGCCAGCACCCCGGCATGGGCGCTGACCTGTATGAGCGCTTCCCCACCTTCCGCGCCGTGCTGGACAGCGCCGCCGAGCGGGTGGATTTCGACTTGAAGGAGGTCTCCTTCACCGACACAAAGGGCGTTCTGAATCAGACCCGGTACACCCAGCCCTGCATGGTGGCCTTCGCCGCGGGCATGACCGCGCTGCTGGCGGAGCGGGGCATCGTCCCCGCCGCTGCCGCCGGGCTGTCTCTGGGCGAGTATTCCGCCCTCCATGCCGCCGGGGTCTTTGACGCCGACACCGCCGTGGAGCTGGTGGCCTTCCGCGGCAAGGCCATGGAGGAAGCCGCAGCCGGACGGCCCTCTGCCATGGTAGCGGTGCTGGGGCTGGACCGTGCCGCCTTACAGGCCGCCTGCAACGAGGCCGCCAAGGAGGGCTGCGTGGTCATCGCCAACTACAACTGCCCCGGCCAGCTGGTCCTCGGCGGTGAGAAGGCCGCCGTGGAGGCCGCGGCGGCTCTGGCAAAGGAAAAGGGTGCCCGCCGCTGTCTGCCACTGAAGGTCAGCGGCCCCTTCCACACCCCCCTCATGGCCCCCGCCGGGGACGCTCTGGCGGAGCGGTTCCGCACCGTGGAGTTCCGGGAGCCGCAGATCCCCGTGATCTTCAACTGTCTGGGCGCGGAGCGTCCCGATGGCGCTGCCATCCCGGAGCTGCTGGTGCGGCAGGTGCAGAGCAGCGTCTACATGGAGGATTCCCTCCGCCGCATGGCCGCCATGGGGCTGGACGCGCTGGTGGAGATCGGCCCGGGCAAGGCCCTCAGCGGCTTTGTGAAGAAAACCGTCCCGGAGCTGCCGGTGTACGCCGTGGAGACTGCGGCGGAGCTGGAACAGCTGACGGAGACGCTCAAAGGAGCATCGCTATGAATTTTTCTGAGAAAACAGCCGTCGTCACCGGCGGCAGCCGGGGGCTGGGCCGGGCGATCTGTCTGGAGCTGGCCCGGGGCGGAGCCAACGTGATGCTCTGCTACGCAGGCAACGAAGCGGCGGCCAATGAGACCGTTGCCGCCTGCGAGCCCTTGGAGCCAAGGCCGTGGCCATCCGGTGCGACGTGTCGAAAGAGGACGAAGTGAAGGCCCTGATGGACGCCGCCCTCAAAACCTTTGGCCGCATCGACATTCTGGTGAACAACGCGGGCATCACAAGGGACGGCCTGCTCATGATGATGAAGCCGGAGGATTTTGACGCCGTCATCGCCGCCAACCTCCGGGGTGCCTTCCTTTGCATGAAGGCCGTGGCCCGGCAGATGGTGAAGCAGCGCTACGGCCGCATCGTGAACCTCTCCAGCGTGGTGGGTCTCCGAGGCAACGCCGGACAGGTGAACTACGCCGCCAGCAAAGCCGGCGTCATCGGCATGACCAAATCTCTGGCCAAGGAGCTGGCGGGCCGGAACATCACCGTCAACGCCGTGGCCCCCGGCTTTATCGACACGGATATGACCGCCGCACTGTCGGAGACCGCGAAAAACGCCGCCCTCGGCTCCATTCCCATGGGCCGCATGGGCACGCCGGAAAACGTGGCCAAGGCCGTGGCCTTTTTAGCCGACGAGGACGCAGGCTACATCACCGGGCAGGTCTTGGCCGTTGACGGCGGCATGAGTATGTAAGGAGGAACGCGACATGGAACGACGCAGAGTTGTCATCACCGGTCTGGGGGCCGTGACCCCCATCGGACTGACGGCGGGGGAAAGCTGGCAGTCCGTAAAAACGGCGTGTGCGGCATCGGCCCCATCACCCATTACGATCCCGCCGCCCAGAAGGTAAAGCTGGCGGCAGAGGTAAAGGGCTTCGATCCGGAGGCCCTGCTGGGCCGTCAGGAGTCCAAGCGCATGGGCCGCTTTACCCAGTTCGCTGTGGCGGCGGCGCGGGAGGCTCTGTCCGACGCCGGTTTCTCCGTGGAGCAGGCGGACCCGGACCGCTGCGGCGTCATCCTCTCCAGCGGCATCGGCGGACAGGCCATCACCGAGGCGGAGCACTGCCGGGGTCTGGAAAAGGGCTTTGACCGGGTCTCCTCCCTTCTATGTTCCCACCGCCATCTGCAACATGGCGGCGGGTCAGGTGGCCATCGACGCGGGCTTCCGGGCGATGTGCTCCTGCCCGGTCACGGCCTGCGCCGGCGGCACCAACGCCGTGGGCGATGCCTTCCACTACATCCGGGACGGCTACGCCGAGGTCATGCTCTGCGGCGGCACCGAGGCCGCCATCACGCCCATGTCCATCGGCGGCTTCACCTCCATGAAGGCTCTGACCCAGACGGAGGACCCCAATCGGGCCTCCATCCCCTTTGACGCGGAGCGCAGCGGCTTCGTCATGGGCGAGGGCGCAGGCGTGCTGCTTCTGGAGGAATTGGAGCACGCCAAGGCCCGGCGGGGCCAAGATCTACGCCGAGGTGATGGGCTACGGCGCTACCTGTGACGCTCACCACATCACCGCTCCCCTTGCGGACGGCAGCGGCGGCGCCAAGGCCATGGCCATGGCGTTGACCGACGGCGGCGTTTCTCCGGAACAGGTGGGCTACATCAACGCCCACGGCACCTCTACCCACCTCAACGATGCCGGAGAGACCGCCGCAGTGAAAACCGTGTTCGGTCCCCACGCCTATCAGCTGGCCATGAGCTCCACCAAGTCCATGACCGGACATATGCTGGGAGCCGCCGGCGCCGTGGAAGCCATCTTCACCGCCCTGAGCCTGCAAGACGGCTTCCTCCCCGCCACCATCCACTATCAGACCCCGGACCCGGACTGCGATCTGGATGTGGTGCCCAACGAGGGCCGTCCGGCGGACATCCGGTACGCCCTGAGCAACTCTCTGGGCTTCGGCGGACACAACGGCAGCCTGCTGCTGAAAAAATGGGAGGACTGACATGGGCTTGCAGTTAAATTCCAATGAGATCGCCGAGATTCTGCCCCACCGCTACCCCTTCGCGCTGGTGGACCGCATCACCGACGGGGAATCCGGCGTGTGGGCCAAGGGCATCAAGTGCGTCAGCGTGGGCGAGCCGTTTTTCTGCGGTCACTTCCCCCAAAAGCACGTCATGCCCGGTGTGCTGATCTTAGAGGCGCTGGCTCAGGTGGGGGCCGTGGCGATCCTGTCCCTGCCGGAGAACCGGGGGAAGATCGCCCTGTTCGGCGGCGTGAAAAATGCCCGGTTCAAGCGGCAGGTCATCCCCGGGGACGTTCTGGAGCTGGAATGTACCCTCACCAAGCGCCGGGGTCCGGTGGGCATCGGTGTCTGCACTGCCACGGTGAACGGCGAGACGGCCTGCACCGCGGAGCTGATCTTCGCCATCCAGTGACGGTCTCTCCCCTTTCGGACGCACAGCGGGGAGAAACGACTTTTTCGACACGCAGAGCAGCAGCGGCAATTTGCCGCTGCTGTTGTTCATTTACGGATAGATGTCCGCCATATTCCGTCCAACGCTCCTACAAAGTGCCCGCTTTCTTCACCAAAATGCACAAAATTTGAAAAGTATGCCGCAAAGAATTGACAGAGGCAGGTGCTATCCATATAATAAAAACTCAGGCTCGCCTCACACCCGAATCGAGAGCCGGGCAAAACAGAGCATATACGGCAGGTCCCCTGTTCCCTATGGGCGGCCCGCGCCGATACGGTATGGAAAATGGTGGCAAATGACGAAACAGAGAACAACCCCGACCGCAAAACGGAATCACGGATTTACACTGATGGAAATGCTGATTGTTGTGGCGATCATCGCCGTTCTGGTGGCCGTCGCGATTCCAACCTTCAGTTCACAGCTTCACAAGGCGCGCGTCGCAACCGACTGAGCCAACGTGCGAAGCTATTATGCCCAGCTCCAATATGAGTTCATGGAGACGGGGAAAATTAACAACGCATATCTCAATGAATTTTATTTTCCCACATCCCCTCCCGGCCGTACTTCTTTTAAGTTAAGTGGGCAGAAAATCACTCTCAAAGAAGGATCTATCTCGGTGCGAGAAAATGTTGTTGAAGGCATGACCGGATACGACATTCTTTATTTATGTAATGAAAAGCACGACGAATGCCAATTGGTCCTATGAGCTGACCCCGGCAAAAAAGCAGAAAAACCGATTTGCCCCCTTCCCCCGTTGGCAAGAGAGGCGAACCCGGGCGCTGTGCAAGCACAGCGCCCGGGTTTTTGTATCTTTGGCAGCAGATCGAGGCTCAGGTAAATGGAATGGCAAAAAAACTGCGAAGTAACGATTATCAAGCAGGCTTTTCTCTAAAAAATAACATGACTGGGTTCTACGGTTACCGAATGAGCCGAAAGATGATCACCATTGTTCGGCAAGTAGAAAATCCGCAAGGTGAACGATCCGGATGCCGTCCTCAATGCCGGTGTCCATCTCGTTGAGGGTAACGACATATTTGGGATAATGGTCGCGGATCTCCATCAGGTTCCCCACCTCGCGGTCCGATGCTTCTGGAATCCGGACGCAGACCTGCACATAAATGCGCTCGTCGCGGCGCGTTGCAACAAAGTCGATCTCCTTTGTATCGTTCTTGCCGATGTAAACATCGTAGCCGCGGCGCTTCAGTTCCAGGAACACGATGTTCTCCATGGCCCCATCCAGCATCTTGCGGTTATAGCCCAGAAGGGCGTATTTCAGCGACACATCCGCAAGATAATACTTCTCCTGCGTTTTCAGGATGCTCTTGCCCTGCAGGTCGTAGCGCTCACAGGGATAGATAATGAACGCCTGCTCCAGCCAGCGCAGATAATCATAGATGGACTCCACAGAAACCTTGCGGTGCTCGCTTTTCAGGAAGGTGGAGATTGAGTTTGCCGAGAAGGTCTTACCCATATTCTCGATGATATACTTCACCACACGATCAAAAAGATCCTGCTTGTTGATGCGGTGGCGCTTCACAATATCGCGGGAGACGACGGTATGGTAAATGCCATTGACGATCTGATAAGGCGCTTTGCTCATCATATTCGCTAAGTGCAATGATGGGGAAAACCGCCGAAGCGAATATACTCCTCCAGCAGTTCCCTGCGGGATAAAGTGCTGTCGGCCTTGAAGTCCAGATATTCCTTGAATGACAGCGTATAGACAGGAATGGACACATAGCGGCCCGTCAGATAGGTGGAGATCTCGCTGGACATGAGCTTGGAATTGGAGCCGGTCACATAGATGTCGGCATCCGCACTTTCTAACAGGCTGTTGACCGCTTTTTCCCAGCCGGTGATTTCCTGAATCTCGTCCAGCAAGAGGTAACAATGTCCCTTGCCTGCCATGGCTGCGGTCAGCTCGTCATACATCTGCTTCGGTGATGTTCTCGGGAATATCCATCTCCGTGTACCGCTTGCAGACGATCTGGTCCTCCCCAATACCGCGCCGCAGCAGTTCCTCTCTCAGCATCTCAAAAATCGTAGACTTGCCACAGCGACGGATACCGGCAAGTATCTTGACGAGCGGCTTGTCGATAAACGGCTCGATTGCCGCGATATAGTCCGGTCTGTTGATCATCGTATCGCCTCCCTACGGCTAATAGTATACCCAAAATAGTTTGTATATTCAATAACTTTTTAAGGTCTAAAACAAAAAACTTTTCAGTTTGGGCATTCTAAGTGTGCGTACACCGCTCTGCAAAATTACCTCGACCGGCGAAATTGAGCAGCGGTTCCGCAGAGCGGCCAGTATGAAGGTAGTCCAGTTCCTCAAGCTGGACGCTTGTCAGTCGGACGGGTGCGTTCTCTGGCAACAAAATTTCGTTGTTCAATGCAAAGACCAGTTGACCATTTCTCTCATTTACGCTATATTAATTTGTTGACGCTTCAATTATATCGTATCTGAAGCAAAATCAAGCAGTATCCTAAAGTCCGCCTTACCCACCCCTTACGGAGTGGGCTTGCGGCGGACATATTCTCAATCGCATTCCCACTCCAAGCGCAGGGAAGTCCGTCATGCAGGAATAGCTTGCGGATCCTGTAAAGCTCTGCTACAATCATTTCACCCGAGCAAAAGAGTAAACGAATAAAAGAGGGAACCGATGATGAAAATCGATGGAAATGAGCTGGCCATTCTGCAAAACGATCTTGATCGCCGTGGGCAAAAGCAGGAGGCATGGAAGGTCAAGCAGGAGTTTCTGAAGCAGGTCCGGGAGAGCGGGGATCACTGTCCCTGTCAGGAGAAGTGCCCGCACCATGGCAACTGCTTTGAATGCGTAACGCTCCATCGCGGGCATCGTGACCACCTGCCCATGTGCATGTGGGATATGCTGAATGAACGCATTGCGGCACTGTCACACATGACTGAGGGAACGCTGTACGAATATGAGAAAAAGCAAGCAGCCTGTACGGATTGCGGGAGCTGCCCCTGGCTGCGGCGAATGAGCCAAAGCAGATCATAGCAAGCGCTCGAAGGTCTCCTCCTTCGAGCGTCTTTTGGGCGGAAAACGCCTTCCGCTCATAAGGAATCCGTTGTAAATCAGGAAGAAATGTGCTATCTTCTTTAGGCAAGTATCCGCGCAGGATTCCTGACAATCCCAAATAAAGGAGCTTTTTATGCACACGATCCGATCCTGGTGCCGCGCCAACGCCATGCTGGTCATCTCACTGCTGGCGGCGGCAGCGACCGCTTTCTTCGTTCCTCTCGACAGCGCATATCTGGGGTATTATGACCTCAAGACCCTCTCCTGCCTGTTCAGCGTTCTGGCGGTGGTGGGCGCACTGCGGGATCTGGATATCTTTTCCGCCCTTTCCCAACGGATGGTGCACACCTTTTCCACCGTCCGGGGCGTATGCACGGCGCTGGTGATCATCACCATGTTCGGCTCCATGCTCCTGACCAACGATACTGCTCTGCTGACCTTTCTTCCGCTGGGCTGGTTCGTCCTCTCCGCCACAGGGCAGGAAAAGCACGCCGCGCTGCTGTTCATTCTCCAGAACTGCGCCGCCAACCTCTGCGGAATGATCACCCCCTTCGGCAATCCGCAGAATCTCTACCTCTTCAGCTATTACGGCATCCCCGCCGGGACGTTCTTTTCCGTGATGCTGCCGCCCTTCATCCTGTCCACCGTGCTCATTCTCCTTTGCTGCCTGCTGTTCCCCAAGGACCGGCTTACGGTGCCGGAGGCGCAGGTCATTGTAGACCGCCGCCGGGCCGTGGTCTACGGCGGGCTCTTCTGTCTGGCCGTCGCCATGGTGCTGCGGCTGATCCCCTATGTCCCCGGACTGGCCGCCATCGTTCTGGCGCTCTGGTTTCTGGACCGGCATGCGCTGAAGTCCGTAGACTGGGGGCTTCTGGCCACCTTTGCCGCCTTCTTCACCTTTTCGGGCAACCTTGCCCGGATGGAGCCTGTCCGGATGCTGTTTGTCCGGCTCTTATCCCACGGGACCATGCTGATCTCCGCCCTCACCTGCCAGATCATCAGCAACGTCCCCGCCGCGATCCTCCTCAGCCGTTTCACGCAGGATGCCCGCGGTCTTCTGGTGGGCGTCAACGTTGGCGGCGCCGGAACGCTGGTGGCCTCTCTGGCCAGCCTCATCACCTTCCGGGGAATACACCCGCCGCGTTCCCGGCGGCGCCAAGCACTTTCTCATCCTCTTTTTCCGCCATCAGCTTCGCTTTTCTGGCAATTCTTCTGGCTGCCATGTCCTTTCTGGGCTGAGCAGCCGGGGCCTGCGCGCCGAAAAACAAAACAGGCTGGCGCTTCGATATGCTCCCTCTATGAACAATGTCATGATGCCGGGGTCAAAAGTATAGGAAATTTCTGAAAATGGAATAAGCAGCCAACCTTTTACCACCCCCAAATCTATTGTGTTACATGAGCAAAACTCCAAAAGAGTAGTAATTGCAATGGTTTCCGGCCATGGCTGAAACCGAAAATCACTCAAATGATATAGAAAGCGGAGCCCCTTTTTGATATGTACCCAGAATCCTGGACACATGAAAAATTGAATTAGGTGCACATGGATGCCTCTCTGAATTTTGTAGGAGGCATCCATTTTGTTTTCTCTTGGATTCTTTCGTTGTTGTAGTAATTTATGTAGCCGTCAACAGCCTTGGCAAATGTTTCAAAAAGCGGAATACTCTTTTTCATGCCCGTAGAACATCTCGTTTTTCATCCGTCCAAAGAAGGTCTCCGTGATGCAATTGTCGTAACAGTTGCCCTTCCTTGACATGGATTGAATGATTTTGTGATCTTTAAGTGCCTGCCTGAAGTACACGTGCTGGTACTGCCATCCTTGGTCAGAGTGAAAGATCAGGCCATCTACAGAGGAAACTTCGTAAAGGCACCGGCCAACATTCTCTGGATCTGTTCCATATTGGCACTTTGAGATAAATCATAAGAAATGATTTCGTTTGTGTTCATGTCGAGTATGGGAGAGGATAAACTTCCCCACGAAAAACCGAACTGGGATACATCGGTAGTCCATTTTTGCATAGGAGCTGTCGTGCTGAAATCCCGGTCAAGGATATTCTCAGCAACCTTGCCGACCTCGCCCTTGTAGAATGATACTTTTCCTTTAGGCGCTTTCCTGCCAACCCCATAGTGTGCATAAGCCGTTGTACCCGCTTATTGCAATCCGACCCAGTTCGAAGCCGTGATTCTTCGGGAGAGGTCCGGCAAAAGCTGCCCGCCTATAAAGCCGAACTTCGCCGCTGAGCTGCGGCGATAACCGGCGCAGAGCGCCGGGGCTTTGAAAATAACGGATCAATGGGTAAAAATTTGCAGGGTCGTCGTCAGTTCCCGTCCCGGGGAGCGGATCAGCTTCCCCTGATAAGCCAGCGCGGTGGAGCCGCCGCCATCCAGATTGACCGCCTCCACGCAGCCCAACTGGAGCATCAGTTCCCGAAGCTGCTGAATGGAAGCGGAGCCGGTGGAGACGATGACCAGCTTGCCGTCCGCCAGCTTGCCAAAGGGCGGTGCGGGACGTTACCGCGGAGGTAAAGCGTGCCTCCTGGAAGCCCGGCTCCAGCGTGGTGCAGATCGCGCCGTTTTCAACCAGACGTGGGCCGCCGCTGACCATGGCGGTGATCTCCTCCATGGGGAAGCCGCTGGTGTCGGAATCGGTCAGTCCGGGTCAGGGTCACAGACGTTCCCACGGCAGGCTCACGGTACCATGCGGTAGAGGTAAAGTCACTTCCAAATACCATGACGTAGCCGTTGGCGGGGATGGCCACGGTCTCTCCCGCCGTGACAGCTCTGACATCGGTGATAACGCCGCCCGCCACGGTGGCCGCCGTGCCGTCGATTTTAATGGGTACGCTTCCGCCAAACGCCGGGGTGTAAACCACAGACAGATCGCTTCCCTACGTCTTGCTGTTCATCTCATAGCAGGCCCAGGAGTCTCTGCCGCCCCTGACATAGAAAAATACGGCGGGCCGTCCCACATAGACTGCTCCGGAGCCGGTAAAGCCGAAGGAGGTCAGTCCGGAAACGCCATACAGGAACGTTCCGTCTGCCATAACGTGGCCCACGGGGAATTTATCCTGCCCGGAATAGGCGGCAAAAGAAATTCGCGTTGACGATCACATCCGCGCCGGAAGCGGACACGATGCTGCTGAAGGCGCGGAAGCGCCCAGCTTCTGGTTCACCATGGCGGCCCGGACGCTGACGCCGGGGGCGGAGGTGTCCACCGTGATCACATCGGCGCTGACGGAGCCGGAGGGCAGCGCGTAGGTCTTTGTCACACGGGACACAGCGCCGGAACTGGCACTCTGCTCAGGTTTTGGCGCGCCGGTATTCCGCAGAGAAGAATGGACATAGGCCTCCTGCCCGCCGCCGATCAGGCCCTGTGCCCGGCCTTCCTCCCATGTAAATACGCCTTTTTTCGCAAGGCTTTCCGCGAGGGTGGCGCTTCCGTCCGCCAAAGGCGTCGTCAGGGCGCTGACGGACAGATCCACCAGATCCCTGCGATAGAGCGCGTATTGCTTCTGGAGGATGCAGTCAGCGCTGGCGCGGGTCATCATGCCGATCTCCACGGCTTTATCCAGCGATGCGGCAAAGGTGAAATCTCCCGCGCCGTCATCGTAGCCCAATGCCCGCAGCTAAAAACGTGACATAGTGCTTGAAGCTCAGAGCGCCGCTTGGGCTGAAAGGTGGTGGTGCTCACGCCGGTGGTATAGCCCTGCGCGAACGCGTAGCCCGTATAGGCGCTGGGCTTTCCGGCCGCCACATCGGAGAAGGGGCAGGGGCCGTCAAAGGACAGTGCGTCCGCTTCCTCGCCAAGCATACGGGTCAGCATAATGATGCCATGCAAACGGGTGGCGGAGGCCTCCCAGATCGTAGCCGCTGCCGGTGCCGAGAACAGCCCCAGCGCGTTAAGCCGGTTGGCGTTGGTCTCGTCCACGGCGGCCCGCGCGGGGACGCTTACGCTCAGAGACAGGACCAGTGTCAAAGCCAGCGCAAGCGTGCGCATACAGTTTTTACATCGCGTCATAAATTTCGGCTGCCCCTATCCATTGAGAGCAGCCATCCCCTTATTGTATTGTCCATATGATACTCCCAATTCCATTTCGCGTTTCCGCATCCTCCCTCCTTTGAAAACGCGGGGGGTTGGACAGCCGGGGCCGAAAGATCGAATTGGGATATATGATATGCGAAGATCACAAAAAGCATGAGCGGCAAAGCCACGAAAAACGCCGGAACGAGGATCATGACAAGATCCTTCAGAATACGGCCCCTGTTTGCGGGAAGGCCGGAATCGATCTGCTCGATGTGGAAAAAAAGGTCGGAAACCCCAGCGCGCAGACCGGCGAACGCGGCAGCGCCGAAAATCAGCTCGTATGCGATCATAGCAGAAACGGAAGCGTCAAGAGGTCAGGAAGCCCGCTCCAACCGGCACGGGCACATTCCCGCGGTCTCCCCTCTCACTCCATATCACAGTCAAGCTGTCGCTCGATCCATGCCATCAGCAGTTTCACGATGCGCTCCTGCTCATTCTCCGTCAGCTCCCGTCCCATCGGGACGTGATACCACTTATGCAGACATCCACGGCAGCAGCAGGCGCAGGCGTGCTGGGCGATAAACACCGGATGCCCGCGCATCGGCGTCTGCTTGCCGTCATTGGGAATGCTTGCCGGTGCAAGCCGCGTTCTGATGAAGTCGGCAGCGTGGCGCTGAATGGTCTCCATACCCTTGTCCGCTATGTACTGCCTGTCCTGCTCACTCAAATGGAACTTCGTGCGGAAGGCGGATCTTTGCAGACGGGCAAGCGCTTGCTCAACTGTCGCCATGGTCCCAGTCTCTATGATCCCGCAGCACAAAGGTCAGCTTTTCCGCAGTTTCCTCGCTGAACCCATCGAGCTCCGCGGTGGAAATCACGCCATCGGACAACAGACTCAGTAGGTTCAGATCCATGTTGGCGCGGCTCATGCGCATCACCACGCCACCGCTCTTTTTATCCTCGCGCACACGCTTTTCCAGCTCCCAGAACTTCTCGGATGCGGACCGGTCCTTGAGAGCAGAGCGATATATTCGTGGTTCAACCGCTCCATATAGGCTTCCTGCCAGATTGGGAGACGGGATCTGAAAAGTCTCCAGTCAGCTTCCTTGATGTTATCCGTGGCACTCATTCAATCACCTTCCATCCCAGTTCCTGTATTTTGCGAACGAGATCGCCCTTGTCCATGATTCCGTCAGCAAAGGCTTGCTGGAGACCCGGACCGAAGGAGATGCTTGGAACGCCGGAATTGCCGTGCATATCTGCCAGCTCATTTGGCTTCCAGCCGCGCAGACACCACAAGCGGCTTCCATTGTGATACTGCACGATGAGCCGCATAAGCGTATCTTGCTGCTTTTCCGTCAGGCGAACGCCGACCTCATGCAGTTCATTTTCCAGGTTTTGAATGATTTCCGTTGTGTGCAGACGGCCAATATTTTCATCCATCTATGCTGACGCATGATTTTTTCCGCTTCTGTCCCACTGTATTTTCCAACAAAGCGGAATAAGTGGCAGGGACTTTTTATAATACTCCAGATTAAACCGCTCGCTCAAATTGAGGAACGAAAACGTCCCCAGCTTCTTCCCGCGATTTTCGTTGGGATACGCTTTGCGCTGTCTTGGCGCACATTCCTGCTGCGGTGGATTCCAGATTTCCGATAAAATCCGCCAGTGATTTTTCCACTGCCGATGCGGATGGTGCCGCATAAGAGAGGAAATTGGCAGGAATACAGTACGGATGATTGCCGAGTCCTTCCATCAACGCATAGAAGGAAAACATCTTGCCATAACCGGTGCCAACCAGTTCCTTCGATACGATGTGCCGATCCAGATCGTTGTGAGGCTCTTCTGTGTACAATTCCTCGATCTCATATACCCGATAGGGCTGCACCTCACGGCGGACAATTGCGGAAAAGGCAACGAGATCATACCGGCGAATACGGGGCGCTTCGCTTTTTAACTCCTGATAAACCGACCACACATCACGCAGGGCGATGGCACCATACAGATTTGCGCAGGCGGCAAACAGGGAATGCAGAAAATCATATGCTTCCGTTGATAACCCCGCCTGCGTGTACAGCCGTTTCAGTGATTTCTCGGATAATGGCTTTGGGTATGACATATACAGCACCTCCGCTTTCTATGTTCAGCGTTCATCCCGGTCGAAGCATTTCTTGTGGTATATTTACCACAGCACAGAATCGGGCTAATAAAAAGAGCAAACGTTGCTGATGCGTCTTTATAGGTTTGTTTGCTCTCAAAAAGAGCGAGGGACTTACCATCATTTTAGTATGCGGAAGTAAAAACTTCAACAACACAATTTTTTAATGGATGAAAAAATGTGGCTGGTCTGCCAAATAGTGCCGCCCTTGAAGGTCTGGGGCGATTCCGTCAGCAGCGACCACATTTCCGTCATTTTACTGGTCCAGACGCCAAAGGTGTTGGTCAGATTTTTTACGATCCAGTTGTTGTCCAAGTCCCCCTCACCCCAAATTGTAATGACATTGTATTGACATTTTTTGATTCTGGCATATACTAAGGTTGAGGTGAATGCTATGAACACGATCAATGTCACATCTGCACCCAAGACCGCAACCTTTCAAATGCGGATCAATCCCGAGGTGAAGCAGCGCGTGGAGGACATCTATGCCCGTCAGGGTCTTTCCTTTACCGATGCCGTTAATATCTTCATTCAGCAGTCCCTGAACATGGAGGGCCTACCATTTCTGGCTTCGCCTGAGAATGCGGAATATATGAAGGCAAAAGCCATGCGCCGCCTGTTGGATGAAGCGGAAAAAGGCTGGGTGTCTGCGGAAAAGGATGGATGGGTATCTGAGGGAGATGCTTACCGCACCCCTTGGGGTGACGGAATGAAGCTAAGATATACGCCGGAAGCATTACGCGACCTTCAAGAGATCAAACGGTATATCAAAAGCGAGCTTCATAACCCCACCGCTGCAAACCGGATCACGAAAGCCATCCTCGACGGCTGCGCCCAACTCAAGCAGTTTCCTGAAATGGGCGTTTCCATTGGGGCAAAGACCGGCTATGAAACCGACCTGCGTATGCTGGTGGTCGAAAGCTATATCGCGCTCTACCGCATTGAAACGGAAGTTGTTTCTGTTGGCCGTATCATCAACGCCCGTCAGGACTACATCCGCATTTTGTTTGGAGAAGTCACCCTTGACACTCCCCATGACTGAAGTCAGGGGATTCTTGGTTCAGCGGCCATAGCCTGCACGAGCGAGGTCTTACATGGTCTCCCCAAGCGGATAGGTTCGGGCGGGTCCCGCTACGAGAGAGCTGTATCAGGCAGCGAGTGTCCGTTTCCTGAGCCCTTCTTTGAGAATGAGGTGTCCGTTTCCTGAGCAAGAAGGGTGGTGCTAAAGTCCCTTCTAAAATCCTTAGTTTTGAGAAATATTCTGTGCCGCATTGATGTCGCGGTCGTGGAGCGCCCCGCATTCCGGGCACTCTCAGAGCCAAACACTGAGGTCTTTGGCCTCCTTGTTGCGGTATCCGCGGCAACCGCAAGTCTGACTGGATGGGAAGAATCGGTCGATGATGACGAGTTTCTTGCCATACCAGTCAGCCTTGTAGGCAAGCTGCCTGCGGATTTCACCCCACGAGGCATCAGCGATATGGAGTGCGGGTTTGTGGTTCCACATCATGTTCTTCCCCGACTGCGGGTTCTGGACAAAGGCTGAAAACACCCACAGCGGCCTGTGTGGGAAAACTGTCCCCCGCCATCCTGTAACGGCTTGCCTTTTTCCGTCAGGATTGGTATACTAAGCTTAGATTTTTTCATTCCGCAGGAAGGGGAAGCGTCATGCTGTATCAGGCTTTTAACGAAGTATACACCAAATTCAAGCTTCACTTTTATCAGGAGATCTTCCGCCGTTTTCAGGACCGGGAAGCCAGTCTCACCACGGTGGAGACCTTCTGCATGGAGAGCATCATGGCGCTGGGGCGGCCTACGGTGAACGAGTTCGCCACCTTCATGCGCATCTCCCCTCCCAACGCCGCCTATAAGGTGAACAGTCTGGTGAAAAAGGGCTACATCCGCAAGGTCCAGTCCCCCCCTCGGACCGCCGGGAATTCCATCTGGAGGTCACCCAGAAGTATATCGATTACTACAACATCTCCTCCAACTATATGTCGGAGGTCATGGACCGCATCATGGCCCGCTTCTCCCCGGAGGACTGCGGCAAGTTAGAGGAGATCCTCACCGTGGTCAGCCGGGAGTTGATGCCGGAGGTCCCCCTGCCGGAACGCACGGAGGAGGGACTCCCCCCTGCTTCGCCCTTATCCAGCACCGCTTCGGCGGCGCTGGTTTTTTCCTGAATTCAACGTCCTTTTTCCGACAAGCCGGGCGGGTTGTCTATTGTGTTCCCGCCGGAACGCAATATAATGGGGAAAAACAAAGAAAGGCGGACGGCACATGAACACCCTGATCGAACTGTATGATGAGCGAGCCATCGAGAATATTCTGGCGCCGGATATGTTCCGCCCCCGGCGCATCGTCTACCTCTGCCCCGGTGAGATTGCCCAAGACCGCACCCGGCAGGAGACTCTGGCCGCCTTCTTCCAGAGGCGGGGCTGGGAGCCGGAGCTGATCTTCGTGGAGACCAGTCGGTTCAAGGCAGACCGCATCCTGCGGCAGCTGTTTACCATCGGGGAACGGTTCCCGGACTGCGCCATCGACGTCACCGGCGGCAGCGATGCGGCCCTCTTCGCGGCGGGAATGTTCGCGGCGAAAGAGGGCGTGCCGGCCTTTACCTACTCCCGTAAGAAAAACCGTTTTTACGACATCTCCGGCGCGGCCTTTGCCGACGAGCTGCCCTGCGGCCTGACCTATTCCATTGAGGACTTCTTTCTCATGGCGGCGGCACGCTGCTGCCCGGACGGGTGGACAATCAGATCCTGTCCCAATATCTTTCGGACTTCGACCCGTTTTTCGACTGCTTCCTCCAATTCCGCCGGGATTGGCCCAACATCATCTCCTATATCCAGCGGATCTCCCCCTCGGAATACGGCCAGATCCCGCCCCTGTCCGTGGTGGGCAGCTACACCGTAAAGGGCGAGCGTGGCTCCCGCAACACCGCCAACGAGGAAGCGCTGCGGGAATTGGCCCGTATCGACTTTATTCAGGATCTGGAGATCATCCCCGGCCAGCAGGTATCCTTCCGGTTCCGGGATCTGAACACCCGGGCGTGGCTGCGGGACGTGGGCAGCGCCCTGGAGCTGTACGCCTATAAGGCCTGCGTCGACTCCGGCATCTTCCACGACGTCATCAGCAGCGCCGTGGTGCGCTGGGACGAGGTGCTGGGCCACGGCAGCGTCTCCAACGAGATCGACGTGATGGCTGCCCGGGGCGTGATCCCACTGTTTCTCAGCTGCAAGGCCTGCGATGTAAAGACGGAGGCGCTGAACGAGCTGGCCATCCTCCGGGACCGCTTCGGCGGAAAGGGCGCCAAGGCGGCCATCGTCACCACGGAGGTCTGCAACGCCGCCGCCCGCCACCGGGCCGCCCAGCTGGGCATCGCCGTCATTGATCTGGAGGAATTGAAAACCTGGTCAGTCATCATGAAGGCGGAATGGTCCACCGGCAACTGAAGGTCATTCATGAAGGCGGAATGACCCGCTCCGGTGAACCAACCGTGAAAGTCAGACGGAACACCCTGCTGCTCATTGCCGCTCTGGTCTGGAGCGCGGCGGGCTTCAACATTCTGCGCATCGGCCTGCTGGCCTACCCCCTCCCTACCGCACGGTTGTCAACTATCTGCTGTCTGCGCTGGTATTTACCGTTTTCAGGTCTTCATTTTCGGGCAGCTGGTGAACAAGCACACAGCCCGGATCAGCGCCTATGAGGAGGAGCTGCACTTCTTCCTGAAGTTCTTCGATGTGAAGTCCTTCATCATCATGGCGGTGATGATGACCGGCGACATCTGGCTGCGGTCCAGCGGCGTGGCCCCGGACCGGTTCATTGCATTCTTCTACACCGGACTGGCGCCTCCCTCCTGCTGGCGGGACTGCTGTTCGCCTGCAACTTCGCCAAGGCCCTCGCCGCCAAGGGCAAGGCGTAATATCGGAAATGCGGTCCGTGCAGAGCAGTTTTGAGACGATGGTCTCAAAACTGCTCTTTTTTGTGGGCGAGAAGGCTCCATAGTGGTCAAACAGTGGTCAGTACGCGCAGAAAGGCGGTTTTTGTATGCGGTTTTGGCACAGATACCCCTTGATTCATTATCCGTTATCATGGTATGATATTGTTATACAAGAACAAAAAGTCCGCCTATGAGAGATGTGCGTCAGTGACGCTGCTCACAGCGGAAGCCAATATCGAAAGGAAGGAGGACCAGACGTCAACAACCCACGGCCAAAAGGCCATGGGCTTGTAACTGCCCAGTCGTACGAACGGCTTGCACCTCCGACCTTTAACCCCAAAAGGCATTGCTGTCTCAAGTGGCGTTACATCGTAGGGTGGTTGACTGCACCCTTTGCGGCAAAGTTTACTCTGCCGCAACTGTATCAGGTACTTGACTATCATAGAGATAGTTGATTCCCATGCAATACAGATTCATTGCGCCGATACGGTCATCGTTCGACTTGTAACCACAGTTCTTACAGGTAAACAGATGTATCTTTTTTGTTGCGGTTTGCCTTTTCTGTGTGTCCACAGACGGGACAGCACTGGCTGGTATACCGAGGGTTAACCTTGATTACGGAAGATTGGTTCTGTTTCGCCTTGTAGATGAGTTTCTGTTCGAGGTCATAGAAAGCCCACGATACAGAAACATAGCGATGCTTCGTTTTGACACGTTCCGTGGCATGACGGATACCGGACAAATCTTCCAGAACGAAGAGAGTGTGCGCGGGGTTATTTACAACGAGTGCCTTTGATACACAATGGTTGACATCCTGCATCCAACGGTTTTCTCGTTGACCGATCCTTTTGAGTCTACGTCTTGAAGACGGGGTATGCCGCATCTGGAGTTCTTTTCTAAGTGCTGAATAGTGGGCTCTTTTCTGCTTGATGGACCGGCCTCTCACAAACCCGGACTTGTGCTTGCTATCGTAAGTCGCAACGATGAAGTTGATGCCTCGGTCGATGCCTACAACATTACAGATATCGGAGAGATCACTCTCTTCTACATCATAGGTCACAGGGATATGTAGGAAGTACTTGCCATGCTTGTTCACCAGCTTGGCAGTGCCGAACTCGGTAGATAGAGTGGTCGAAGTATTTCGACATTCCTTCCGCGAAATAAGGCAGTTTCACTCTTCCGCCGAGCGTGTTTATGGAAAAGCGGTCTTGCGTCAGAGAGTAGTAGTCTCTGTTCCAGACGAGGTCATACTGAGGGTTTCATGAAAGACGGTTTGATCCACTCTTTCTGATTCTCAAGGATAGTCTTATATCTGGCAATGACCGTCTTGAATACAGACTGAGTCATTTGAGATTTCAGTCGAATTCTGCGCGCAACGTAGGATACAGAGCCTTGTTGAGCGAAAACTGTTTTAAATCGTGTGTGCGAAACACATAGTCCGAGACATAGTTGCACGCTTCACGATAGACAGACATCGTTTCATCAAGTAACGTCTTATCTTCATCAGATGCCACTACTTGGATTTTTTGCCGTGATGGACATTTGAGCCATAGTCAATCCTCCTTTCTTTGTTATTTCACTAATACTATTATGCAATAATAGATGGTGAACATCAAGGGCATTGAGGTGACTTATGGATAACAGATATCATCGGCATAACCGGCGCTTTGCCTGTAGTATCGGGGAAGTATCCTCAGCAATTATCCAAAAGTATATCGAAAACCAAGGACAATGCGTCTCTACGAACAAGGCTCCTCCCATAAAGGCAGTGGATTTCCCCCAAACTATGTTGGAGATATTTTTTATGAAGCACCATCGCTTCCTTTACCGAACGCTGAGCGCGCTCCTTTGCCTTGGACTCTGCGCCCAGCTGACCGCCTGCGGCAAGAAACCCGTTCTCAAGCCCGGCTCCTCCGGGCCGTCCGCACCGTCCGTGTCGAAAAAGGTCTATGATGACAGCCTCATCACCGAGGTCTATGACGAGGAAGACTCCTTCACCGACGAATACGGCACGGAATATTCTACATCTGTCACGTTCCGCAGCTGGAGGCCGACACGCCGGAGGCCAAGGCCATCACAACTGGGAGATCATGGAGAGCTTCGGAAATGACGTGCAGGCCACGCTGGACGCCGCCGAATCGGGAGAAACGCCCAACTCTCAGTACATGGAGGTCACATGGCAGAGCTATTGGAACGACAGCCTGCTGAGCCTTTCCATCCGTGTTTTGGGCTGGACCAGCGACCTCATCGACTACGCGGTATACCACTACGATTTTGAGACCGGCCAGCGGCCGGACAACCTGGAGCTTCTGGACCGCTTCCACGTGGACGAGGGGGACTTTATCGCCGCCCTGCGCCGGGGCGCGGCCCGGCAGTTCGATTCCCATTACGCCCCCTGGGGCACGGGAGGCCTCTCGCCGGAGGATGAAAACTACGGCGGCATCGCCATTGACTTGGCGGCACTCCGGGCCTGGACGGTGGCGGAGGAAAACTTCTCTCTGGATCTCGCCAGGTTCTGCCCCAACGGGGACGGCACCTTCACCGCCTTCCAGCCCGTCGCCTCTATCGCGGGGGGCAACGGATGATATTATGAGCCGGTGCTCGTGGAGCCCGGCCCCGGCGACTGGGCGGACGGCGGCCCTCAGCCCGAGGACGCTTTCGTGTCCGCCTGGCTCACCGATGACGGCGTATCGGTCTCTTTTTCCAAGAGCCAGTCGAGGGATTTCCCGGACAGCGAGACCTACCGCCGATCCTACGGCTTCGCGTATGACACGGAGTACCCCGTGGCCGGGTGCTACGGCGACTATCAGGACATTTTCGTCATCCACGAGGGCAAGTGGCAGAACGGCGAGGAGTGGTGCTACTGGGACTATCCCCTCATCGAGCTGGCGGGCAAGACCTTCGGTCTGCTGGGCTGCGGCCGCATCGGCATCCACACCGCCGAGGCCGCCAAGGGACTGGGGATGCACGTCATCGCCTATGACCGCTACCCCTCCCAGGCCGCGAAGGACCTGGGCGTGGAGTTCGTGGAGCTGGACGACCTGTTTGCCCGCTCCGACGTGCTGGGCCTCCAGATGCCTCTGATGGACTTCAACACCGGCATCATCAACAAGGAGAACATCGCCAAGATGAAGGACGGCGTCATCATCATCAACAACAGCCGCGGCCAGATGGTGGTGGAGCATGGCCCTTGTGAGCCGGTACGGTCTGACTCTCAGCCCGCAGGCGCTGGACTTGCTGGAGCAGGAACCGCCCAAGGCGCTGGATAACGTCACCACAGTCATCACCGGCAGCGTGGCCCAGCTCTGCCGGGACGCGGCGGCCCGGGCGGAAGCGCTGGGCTACCGGACCTGCCTTCTGACGGACCGGCTCCAATGTGAGGCCCGGGAAGCGGGCCGCTTCCTGTCCGCCATGGCGGGGACCCACGCCGGAAAGGGCGAAAAAACCGCCTATATCTTAGGCGGCGAGACGGTGGTCCATCTGACGGGCCACGGTCTGGGCGGACGGAATCAGGAATTGACGCTGGCAGCGGCGGAAGGACTGGCAGGATTGGAAGCGGTGGTGGCCTCCGTCGGCTCTGACGGCACCGACGGTCCCACGGACGCGGCCGGCGGCATCACCGACGGCACCACGGCGGATACTCTGGAGGCGCTGGGCATCTCCATCGACAAAACGCTGGCGGACAACG
>VOFC01000929.1_pt1 | contig 42000 bp, 63 predicted proteins | sample 5384161 | NCBI WGS metagenome assembly VOFC01 (sample SAMN12384722, study PRJNA508395) | human gut metagenome | isolation source: healthy gut B | host: Homo sapiens
GCCGCCGGTCACGCGGTGCGACCAGAAGCGGTCCGGATGGCACATCGTGCAGTCCGGGCTGACGTCGATCACCTGCACCCCGGCTTTTTTGCAGCCAGATCCGGTTGAGCAGCTTCAGATCGACGTGGGCCTTTTCGCCCCGGGGCTCGATGGCAGCTTCGGCATCCGCGCCGAGGGCTTCCCGCATGGCGTCCGGCACCTCCGGCCCGACCTCAAAGCCGCATCGGCCGATGCACGGGCCAATGGCCGCACGGATATCCTCCGGCGCGCAGCCGAATTCCTCCTGCATGCGCAGGACTGCCTTGTATGCGATCCCCTGCGCCGTGCCGCGCCACCCGGCATGGACGGCCGCGATGGCCTGCCGGACCGGGTCAAAGAGCAAAACCGGCGTACAGTCCGCCGCGAAGCAGACGAGCGCCACGCCCGGCTCATCGGTGAGGATGCCGTCGCAGACAGTGGTCTGCTCCCGGTCAAGGCCGGTGCCGCAGTCGGCTCTGCCCACGCGCAGCAGAAGGTCGGTATGCTCCTGCCGGGTGAAGACGGTCTCCTCCGGCGCAAAGCCGACGGCTTTGCCCAGAATGCGGTAGTTTTCCCGCACGTTTTCCGGCTTGTCGCCCCGGTGCGTGCCGAGGTTGAGAGAGGAAAGCTGGCCCTCGCTCACGCCGCCGAGGCGCGTGGAGAAGCAGTGGACGCTGCCCTCCAGCGCGTCGGCGGTCAGATATTCAAGCGTTCCGTGTTTGATGGTGTGAAACATAGTCAGTTCGTCTGCTGGCCGCGCTCGGCAGCCAGATCCTTATCGCGGCAGCATTTCTTGTACTTCTTTCCGCTGCCGCAGGGGCAGGGATCGTTCGGGCCGACCTTGATCTTCTTGACGACGGGCTGGCGTCTGACCGTCTTGTCGCCGCCCGCGCCCTCGCCGGTGACCTTGGCCACGCGCTGGCGCTTGATCTCCTCGTTCGTCTTGAGCCGGACGAGGAAGACGCGGCGGACGATCTCCTCCTTGATCGCGTCGTTCATGGCCTCGAACATGTCAAAGCCCTCGCGCTTGTATTCGATGACGGGGTCGGTCTGCGCGTAGGCGCGCAGGCGGATGCCCTGCCGCAGATCGTCCATGGCGTCGATGTGGTCCATCCAGAACTCGTCGACCACCCGCAGCGTCACGACCCGCTCGACCTCGCGCATGACGGGGGAGGTGAACTGCTCCTCCTTCTTCGCGTACGCGCGCTGCATGAGCGAGAGGATCTTCTCCTCCGCGTCCTCACGCGTGAGCGTCTGCAGCTCCGCGTCCGAGACGAGCCAGGTGCCGGTGGGGAAGAAGATGGGCTCGAAATGCGTCATCATTTCGAAGAAATGCTGCTTGTCGGCCAGCTTCGGCTGCTCGCCGAAGGCGCTGGCGACATAGGTGTCCACATAGAACTTCATCATGGACCGGATATGTTCTTCTGCAGATCCTCGCCGTCGAGCACCTGCCGGCGCTGCTCGTAGATGATCTTGCGCTGCACGTTCATGACGTCGTCGTATTCCAGGACGCTCTTTCTGGACTGATAGTTGCGGCTCTCGACGGATTTCTGTGCGTTTTCGATCGCGCCGGAGAGGATCTTGGCGTCGATGGGCGTATCCTCGTCGATGCCGAGCGTCTCCATCATGTTCATGATGCGCTCGGAGCCGAACAGGCGCATGACGTCGTCCTGCATGGAGAGGTAGAACCGCGTCTCGCCGGGGTCGCCCTGGCGGCCGGAGCGGCCGCGCAGCTGGTTGTCGATCCGGCGCGACTCATGCCGCTCGGTGCCGATGATGAACAGACCGCCCGCCTGGCGCACGAGCTCCGCCTGCTTGTCCGTCTCGGCCTTGAAGCGCTTGTAGGCCTCGGCGTAGGCTGCGCGCGCGGCGAGGATCTCAGGATCGTCGGTCTCGGCGAAGGAATTGGACTCGGCGATCAGCTCGTCGGACAGGCCCTGCTTGCGCAGATCGCTCTTGGCCATGTATTCGGCGTTGCCGCCGAGCATGATGTCGGTGCCGCGGCCGGCCATGTTCGTCGCGATGGTCACCGCGCCGAGATGGCCCGCCTGCGCGACGATCTCAGCTTCCTTTTCGTGGTGCTTGGCGTTCAGCACATTGTGCGGGATTCCCTTCGCGCTTCAAAAGCTGCGAGAGAAGCTCGGATTTTTCGATCGAAATCGTGCCGACCAGCACCGGCTGCCCCTTGGCATGGCATTCCTTGATCTGCGCGATGACCGCGCGGTATTTGCCCGCCTCGGTCTTATAGACGATGTCGGGGTTGTCGATTCGGATGACGGGCTTGTTCGTCGGAATTTCGACCACGTCAAGGTTGTAGATGCCGCCGAACTCCTCTTCCTCCGTAAGCGCCGTGCCGGTCATGCCGGAGAGCTTGCCGTAAAGCCGGAAGAAATTCTGGAAGGTGATGGTGGCAAGCGTCTTGTTTTCGCTTGCGACCGACACGCCCTCCTTGGCCTCGATGGCCTGATGCAGGCCCTCGTTATACCGCCGGCCGTACATCAGACGGCCGGTGAACTCGTCGACGATGATGACCTGCCCGTCTTTCACGACGTAGTCGATATCGCGCTTCATGAGGCCCCGGGCCTTCATGGCCTGGTTGATGTGGTGCGAGAGCGTAGCGTTCTCGGGGTCGGCGAGGTTCTCCACGTTGAAGAATTGCTCGGCCTTCTCGATGCCCTTCTGGGTGAGGGAGACGGTGCGGTCCTTTTCGTCGACCACGTAGTCGCAGTCGTACTGGTCCTGAAGCTCCTTGTCGTCGGTGGTGGAGAAGACCTGCTTTTTCAGCCGCGAGACGAAGAAATCCGCCATCTCATACAGCTTGGACGATTCCTCGCCCTTGCCGGAGATGATGAGCGGCGTCCGCGCCTCGTCGATGAGGATGGAGTCGACCTCGTCGACGATGGCGAATGCGTGCCCGCGCTGGACCATCTCCTGCTTGTAGATGGCCATGTTGTCACGCAGGTAGTCGAAGCCGAGCTCATTGTTGGTGCCGTATGTAATGTCGGCGGCGTAGGCTGCGCGGCGCTGCTCGGCCGTCTTAGTCGTGGATGATGAGGCCGACGGACAGACCCAGGAACCGATAGACCTTGCCCATCCATTCCGAGTCGCGCTTGGCCAGATAGTCGTTGACGGTGACGATGTGCACGCCATTGCCGGTCAATGCGTTGAGATAGGCCGGGAGGATGGCGACGAGGGTCTTGCCTTCGCCGGTCTTCATCTCGGCGATGCGTCCCTGGTGCAGCACGATGCCGCCCACGACCTGCACGCGGTACGGCCGCATGCCGAGTACGCGATCGGCTGCCTCGCGGCAGACCGCGAAGGCCTCCGGCAGCAGATCGTCGAGCGTTTCGCCCGTCGCCAGCCGGTCTTTGAATTCCTGCGTCTTCTTGCGCAGCTGCTGGTCGGTCAGTTTTTTTATACGGTTCTTCGAGCGCCATCACGGCTTCGACCTGCGGTTCGAGTTTTTTGACCTCCCGCTCCGAGCGGGTGCCGAACAGTTTTTGTAAAAAGGCCCATAGGTCCTGTCCTTTCTACGCCGCGGAGAGCTCCGCGGCGGCTTTGCGTTCTAGTGTGTCATTATACCACATGCTTCCGTGTAAAAAAAGAAGAAATTGTGAATTTCGGCGGCTTGATTTCATGGAATCCGCCTGTTAAAATGAGCTTGATTTCCAAGGTATCGAGGTTTTTTTCTTATGTCGATTCGTCTCGTTGCCGTCGACGTCGACGGCACGCTCGTCACCTCCGATCAGCGCGTTCTGCCGCGCGTGCAGGACGCGGTCCGCCGCGCCGCTGCGCAGGGTGTCGAGCTCGTTCTGTGCACCGGCCGGGCGATCGGGGAGTGCTGGTACGTTCTGGACGCCCTGCCCGAGATCCGCTACGCCGTCACGCACACCGGCGCCATGGCGCAGGATCTGAAGACCGGTGAGCTTTTGTACCACTGCCCGCTTTCCGCCGACGACGCCCGTCTCATCTACAGCCATCTGCGCCGGTATGACGGGCTGATCAACTTCTTTTCCGGCGGCATCGTCTATAACTCCAAAGCGCAGATCGACAATTTTGAGCGCTACTACCCCGCCAGCTTCCGCTGGCTGTTTGATCGCTCACACGAATTCGTGGATGATCTGGACGCGCTCGTGGCCGGGTGGAACAAGCCGGTCGAGAAATTCTACGTCCCGTTTTCCGGGCCGGAGGTCTGCCAGCAGGCCTGGGCCGATCTTTCGCAGCTGCCGTATTTCGTGACCGGCGCAGGCTTCGTCGATCTGGAGGTCATGAACCCGGCCACCAACAAGGGCCTTGCCCTCGCGGCCCTGTGCCGCGCACTCGGCGTCCCGGCCGAACAGGTCATGGCCATCGGCGACAGCGGCAATGACGCCGCCATGCTGGACTTTGCCGGCGTTGGCGTCGCCATGGGCAACGGCGAGGACGCGCTCAAGCAGCGGGCGGATCTCGTCGCACCGTCCAATGAGCTTGGCGGCGTGGCCGACATGCTGGAGCTCGTGCTCCAAGGGGGGTGTATGACGATGGGCATACAGGATCTGACCCTTTCGATGGTCCTCATCGTTGCCGTCGGTGTGTTTCTCGCGTCCTTTATGGACGCCATCGCGGGCGGCGGCGGGATCATCTCCGTCCCGACGTATCTGCTGGCCGGGCTCCCCATGCACGTCGCGCTGGGGACGAACAAGCTCTCGGCCGGGCTCGGCTCGCTCGCGTCCACGGGGCGGTATATCAAGAGCGGCTATGTGGACTGGAAGCTCGGCGTGCCGTCGGTCGTGCTGGCGCTCGTCGGCTCGCACTTCGGGACGAAGCTGCAGCTGATGATCGACGAGGTGTATCTGCAGTATCTGCTGCTCGTCGTGCTGCCGGTCGTGGCCTTCGTCGTGCTGCGCCAGCGGCAGCTGCCGGAGCAGCGCGGCGACATCGAGCCCAAAAAGCAGATGGCGATCGTGTACCTCGCCTCCCTCGTCGTCGGCGCGTACGACGGCTTCTACGGTCCCGGCACCGGGACGTTCCTGCTGCTCATTTTCTGCAATCTTGCCAAGCTCGACGTGCGCACGGCAGGCGGCAACGTCAAGCTCGTGAATCTCGCCTCCAACATCGGTGCGCTGGTCACGAGCCTGATGAGCGGCAAGGTCTTTCTCGTTCTCGGCCTCATCGGCACCGTCACGAGCTTCCTCGGGCACTTCCTCGGCGCCGGACTGGCCATCAAAAACGGCTCGAAGATCGTCAAGCCCGCGGTCATTCTGGTCCTCGTCCTGCTGGCCGCCAAGGTCATTCAGGGCCTGATCGCCGGATAGGCCGCCCGTCTCAATCGAAAGGAGTATGGCAATGGAAAAAACCATCGGCATTTTGGGCGGCATGGGGCCGCTCGCCACGGCGGACCTGTTCCGCAAGATCACGCTTCTGACCGACGCTGCCCGCGACAACGATCACATCCGCGTCTACATCGACTCCAACGCCCGCATCCCGGACCGCACGGCGGCCATTTTGTCCGGCGGCAAAGATCCCGTGCCGGAAATGGCCTCGGCCCTGCGCTCGCTGGAGGCCTGCGGCGCCAGCTGCGTCATCATGCCCTGCAACACCGCGCATTATTTTCTCCCCCGCCTGCAGGCCATGACGAAGCTCCCCTTCATCAGCATGCTCGAAGCCACAGCAAAGACCTGCGCGGCGCAGTACCCCGGCAGGACCGCCGCCGTCCTCGCGACGAAGGGCACGCTCGCCACCGGGCTCTATGAACAGGCGCTCGCGGCGCAGAATGTCCGCTGCCTCATCCCGGACGCGGGGGAGCAGGACGTGCTCATGCACCTGATCTACGATATCGTGAAGGCCTCCAGGCCGCTCGCGCCGGAGGAAGGCACGTGGCAGCGGCTGCTGGACGCGCTTCGCGCGCGCGGCGCGGACTATTTCATCCTCGGCTGCACCGAGCTTCCCATCGTCGCCGACACGCTGCCGCAGGCCGGCCCGTTCGTCGATCCGACGGCGGAGCTCGCCAAGGCGGCCATCCGCTTCTGCGGCTATCGCGTGAAGGAATAATTGCAGTTTTCCCCGGCCCGGCGCTGCGCCGGGCCGTTTTTATGCTTTTCCTGCAAAAGTCAAGTAGCAATTCTATTCAAATTTCCCTGTTCGTTTTTGTCGCTCTTGACAAATCTTCACAAAGCAAAGACGATTTTCATATTTTTCTTTACATGTTTTTCACAACATGCTATCATATTTTTACTGATCTTTATCAGTAATTTTGGATAGGAGAAGGAAAGTATGAAAGAAAAGAAAAAAACTTGGCCTGCCGGCGTGGATATTCATCGGCATGCTGGCCGGTATCGTCGCCGGTCTCATTTTTGCGTTCGCCGGTCTCGGCGATTTTACCACGGAGTGGATCAAGCCCATCGGCACGATCTACGTCAACCTGCTGAAGTTCCTGGTCGTCCCGGTCGTCCTGTTCTCGATTGCTGACGGCGTCATCAGCCTGAAGGACCTCAAGCGCGTCGGCTCCGTCGGCATCAAGACGTTTGTGTACTATATGTGCACGACCGCGCTGGCCGTCGTCATCGGCCTCGTGCTCGTCAACCTCTTCAAGGGCAGCTTCACCCCCGCTGCCGTCCGCAGATCTGGGCGCTCTGGAATATGAAGCCAAGGAAGCTCCGTCCGTTATGCAGGTCATCGTGAACATCTTCCCGTCCAACCTGCTGCAGCCGATGGTCTCCTCCGACATGCTGCCGGTCATCGTCATCGCCATCTTCCTCGGCGCGGGCGTCCTGGCCTCCGGTGAGAAGGGCCAGAAGATTGCAGAGCTTATCAACTGCATGGAAGAAGTCATCATGAAGATCATGATGATGATCATCAAGTTCACCCCGATCGGCGTCCTCTGCCTGATGGCGAACGTCGTTGCCGTCAACGGCGCGGACATCATCGGTAAGCTGGCGCTCATCATCGGCGTTGCGTACCTCGGCTATATCGTGCACGTCGTGGTCGTCTACGGCCTGTCCGTCAAGTTCCTGTCCAAGATGAGCCCGATCAAGTTCTTCAAGGGTCTGGCTCCCGCCATGATTACCGCCTTCACCACCACGTCCTCCAACGCGACCCTGCCGGTCAACATCGAGTGCTGCAACAAGATGGGCGCGGAGCCTGAGATCAGCTCCTTCGTCCTGCCCCTCGGCGCGACGATCAACATGGACGGCACGGCCATCTATCAGGCTGTCTGCGCAGTCTTCATCGCCTGCTGCTACGGCGTGCAGCTGACGCTCGGCGATATGGCCATGATCGTTCCTGACCGCGACGCTCGCTTCCGTCGGTACCGCTGGCGTCTCCGGCGCTGGCATGATCATGCTGGCCATGGTCCTGACGCAGGTCGGTCTGCCGGTCGAGGGCATCGCGATCATCGCGGGCGTCGACAAAATCTTCGACATGGGCCGTACCACCCTCAACATCACCGGCGACGCCACCTGTGCCCTGTTCATCTCCCGCCTCGAGCGCGAGAAGGCCGCCAAGAAGGCAGCCAAGGCCGCAGAATAACATCCCCCCTTTCCCCAAAAGCCCGCCGCAAGGCGGGCTTTTGCCATGTCTGGAAGCGCATCACTCTGTAGGGGCGGGCTCTGCTCCGCCCCTACAAGGTCCCGCAAGACGGCTAAAATTTATCAAAATTTCTGCAGCACCTTCTATTGACGGCAATCGTTCTACGGCAACTAGCTGCAAATTTGCAACAACCTCTCAGTCAGCTTCGCTGACAGCATCCCCATTACCCCTTTTGTCCCTTCGGGACATTTCCCCTGATAGGGGAATCGGCCCCTGGGAGGGGAGCCTTTCTGTGGCGGGATGGAGCCGAGGGGAATACTCCGGCGGCTTCGCCGCCTCCGTGCCGACTGGATTTTCTTTTTTTGATTTTGCGCAAAGCGCAAAATTGCGGCGTTGACACGCCGCGAAATCCAGTCGGTCGAACCCGAGGGTTTCTCGCGCCCCTCAGCGCAGCCATGCAAAAACGCCATCCCAAATGGGATGGCGTTTTTGCATGGTGGAGCCGGAAGAGCGCTTGTCGAACCCTTCGCCCAGGGCCTCCTCAAGCAATTCCGCTTCGCTCTGCTCGCGGGTTTTCCCGTCTCGACTTACATTGTAATAGATCAACAGTTTGTCGTCAAATAGGAAAACTTTATGGACAAAACACTTGATAATTCTGCGGTGATATTCTTCTTCGCTCTCACATTCCCAGGGCTCTGCGAACTGGGTAAGCAGGAACTCGATTTGGTCCGTAGTTATCACAAAGTCAGAGGCCTTTGCGATTGCGAGCTCTGCCTCGAGCGCCTCTTCTTCATTCTCGAGCTCTTGCAGTCTCGCAGGCAGCGTCTTTGTTTTGACGCCCGACTCGATGGCGTGCATGGTGTTCTTGATTGCCTTGCGGACGTCCTTCAGCTTGAGCTCGTAAAAGAGTACGTCGCTGTTGTCCTGACGGTACTCCATTTGCAGGTCATAGCATTTCTTCGCGATATGCTGAATGACCTCGGGCTGTAAGACTTCGGCGACTGTTCTCTCAACAACCTCGCGCTCAAGCCAGTCTCGCTTGACCGGCTTTTTCGTGCAGCCGCGTTTGGCTCGTGACTCCTGGCAATAATAGTAGTACCACTTATTTCCTGACTTGCCCGTACCGCTCACACCTACGAGAGGTTTTTGACAATGCCCGCAAAAGGCTTTGCCGCTCAGCAGGTACTCAGCCTTTGGCTCTTTTGGTCTCTTGGCGGTTTTACGCTGCGCAGCTTCAAGCTGTGCAAGATGAAAAGTGTCTTTCGAGATGATCGCGGAATCCCGTCCTCTATCGTTATATCATCGTATGTATAAACGCCGATATAGCGTTTATTCCTGATGATATGGGTGACGCTGTTCTTGTTGAAGGGCTTGCCTTGCGCAGTCCTAAAGCCGCAGTCATTGAGATACCTGCAAATCTCGACATGGCTCTTTCCTTTGATATACATGTCGAACACGGTCTGAACGGCTTTCGCGCCCTTCGGCTCGATCACGAGAGATTTGTCTTCCGCGGTTCGGTACCCCAGGCAGCGTCCTGCGCCTGTGCTATGGCACTTCAAGGCGCTCTCACGCATTCCGCGCTTTATCTTTCGGCTAAGCTCGGCTGAGTAGTATTCGGCCCAGCCTTCCATGATGCTCTCGAGGATAATTCCCTCGGGTCCCTTTGGAATGTCAGTCGTTGCGTATCGCAGCTCGACGCCGTTTTCTTTTAACTTGTGCTTGTAGATCGCGCTGTCGTATCGATTACGGGCAAAGCGGTCCGTGTGGTACAGAATGATGACGTCAAAATATGTTTTTCGCTGTCGTCGATCATCCGTTGAAACTCTCGCCGGTTGTCCGTCTTGCCAGAAATCTTCCGGTCAATATAGGTTCCAACGATTCGGAGATCATGCAGCTCGGCGTATTTCGTACACTCTCGGACCTGCCCCTCGATCGACTGCTCTGTCTGATTTGGTCCAGGGCTGTACCTGGCATATATCACTGCTCGCTGCATGGAATCACCTCAGGAAGACGAACTCATTGTGATAGGCCAGCATATCGCGATTTGGCGCGAATCTCTTTGGCCTGATGATTTTTGTACCCTCTACGCCAAGCAGCCAGTCTCTTGTATTCTGGTCGTCATAGCTGTCCTTCACATAGTCCGAGACCTGAATCGTAAGATCAGGCAAGACTGTCATAAGCCCTTGATCGAAAGCGCGGTCATAGAACGCATTGAGCAAAGAGACCATTTGCGGGATTCGCGCGCTCGCTCTTGTCGCATACATAGTACGGCTTGATATGGCTCGCGATCACCATTTGCGGTATGCTCTGCCCCGTGATACAGCATCGACCTTCATATGCTGAAATGACCGACTTTCGGAAGAACTTCCGCGCCTGCTTATCTGCGATCTCAGCATAGCTCTTCTTTCGGTGCGGGTCTCCATTATAGACTGGTTCAGTCAGGTCAAAGAGCGGCAGTCCGACAATGCTCTCGGCCTTCATGCTTAGCCCTTCCCAGTCTTTCGAGAATTCTTCATAAATCTCTCGGTCGAGCTTCGAGATTCCGCCCCAGAGTCCCACGCGCCCAGTTGCCAGGAAGTCAGGGTCCAGCGCCGCAAGGTTGCAAATCTTCATTTTGAGCGCCGCGGGCGATCGGCCTATTATCTCCGCTGCATCTTTGATCGTTCGGTTGCTGTTGTTCAGCTTCGAGAAAGGAATCACGCAATAAAGCGCGTAGGCCACAATGAGCTCCTCTCTCGTCCACGGTTTGCCCCTCGCCATTTAGTGAACCTGACCCAGGAACGCGATAGCTTTGCCGATGATACGGATGTTTCCCAGCTCAGCACCCTCATATTGCAGGACTGGGAACAGAGGATTCTCGGGGCGAAGTTCAATGCGGTTCGGGTACTTGTAAACGCGCTTGAGAGTTGCTTCGTTGTCAATGACGACCGCTGCGATCTCGCCGTTATCCACGTCGGGCTGCTCTTTGATAAAGACCAGGTCGCCGTCAAAGATATGCGCGTTAATCATGCTGTCACCCACGCAGCGAAGAGCAAAATCAGCGTGAACACGCCGATCAAGCTCCGCGTAGCCCTCGATATTCTGCTTCGCAAGAATCGGCTCGCCGCAAGCGATTTTACCGACGATCGGCAAAAGCCGAGAGTCGGGCATGGGTTCAATGTTCTTGTAGGTAAGGTTGGACGTTATGCCGTCCATCAAGTAGTCGACTGTCGTGCCAAGTACGTTAGCGAGCTTTTTGCAGCCGCAGCGCGCTGATATTCTCAATATCGCCGTTCTCCCATTTACGCACAGTGCTCTTCGCAACGCCCACGAAGTTACCAACGTACTCGAGAGTCAGGTCACAGGCTTTGCGCCTGTCATGGATTCGCTCGCCCATAGTCATAAATGTCACCGCCCTTGTCAGTCTAATCCCTATTATAACGCGCAAGTGTCAAAAGGAAACACTTTTTTCTCGAAAACAGAAAAAAGTTTCCTTTAGGGGTTTACAAACCCAAATGGATGCGTTATGAGTAAGTAGCCTTAAGGAAACTTTTAGAAAGGAGGACGCCCTAAATGCTCAATGCTAATGCTCTTCGCGCCTCTATGGTTGAGAACAACTGCAGCGTCAGAGAGCTCGCAGAAATCTGTGGTCTCAAGCCTAAAGCCTTTTACCAGCGCTTGAATGGCCGTGTTGATTTTCGTGTTGGCGAGATCATCAAGTGCTCCGGACGCTTGCATCTCTCCGTGGAAAAACGCAATCAGATTTTTTTTGCGGAGGAAGTTTCCTAAAGGAAACAAATGCCCGCCGAGGCAACTTTAGAGCAGACCGAGAAACTGGCGTGCACACAGATTCTCGATTATGCAAAAACCTTTTTTCAAGACCCTAAAAAACCAACAAGCCTTTCAAATATGGCTCAAATCTAAGGAGGAACGACAAAATGGCAACGATCAAAGTTGAGGTCACCTATGACCCGAAAAAAAAAGAAACTCTGAGTCAGGCGCTCGCCAGTCTTCTGACTGAAAAGCCTGAACACACAGAGATCACCGCACAGATGTCTCTTTTTCGATAACCCCGCCCCCACGGAAACACCTACCGCCCAGACCTCCACCGAGGCACCTCAGGAGTCCCCTGCGGAGTCCGCGTCCGAGGCCCCTGATACTAAGCCTACTGAGGAGAAGACGATCTCTAAGGCTGACGTAAGAGGCCCTCGCGGTCAAGCTCTCTAAGAATGACAAGGCCGCCCTCAAGGCGATCTTCAAAGGAGCTTGGCGTCGCAAACCTGTCCGCTGTCAAGGAAGAAGACTACCCCCGTCTTCTATGAGAAGTTGGTGGCTGCGAATGGCTAAACATGCTCTCTTATCCGCCAGCGGCGCGCATCGGTGGCTCCTGTGTACGCCGAGCGCCCAGCTCGAGCAGAAGTTCCCCGCATCAACCAGCGCTTACGCCGAAGAGGGAACGGTTGCGCACGCTCTCGCAGAGCTCGCAACGCGCTACTTCCTCGGTGAGCTTGACGAGGTCTCCTATGAAAATCAGATCAAATCCGAGTTCGAGCCGAACAGCTATTACAATGCGGAAATGCGTGAGTGCGCGGTCGCCTATGCGAAGTTCGTGGCGGGCCGGCTCGCCGAGGCGAAGAAGACTTGTCCCGACGCAATGATTATCCTCGAGACTCGTCTCGACTTCTCGAAGTATGTGCCTGGCGGCTTTGGTACCGGTGACTGCGTGATTATCGCCGAGCCGATTCTCGACGTGATCGACTTTAAGTATGGCAAGGGCCATCGCGTCGAGGCTGAGGATAATCCACAGATGCAGCTCTACGGCCTGGGCGCGCTTGAGCAGTTTGGCGATCTCTATGAGATCAAGACCGTTCGTATGACGATCTTCCAACCGCGCCTCTCTGGTATCGAGGATTCTTCTGAGAAGACCGTCAAGGAGCTTACCTCCTGGGGCAAGAGCTACGTCAAGCCGAGAGCAAAGCTCGCAGACAAGGGCGAAGGCGACTTCGCGCCAAGCGAAGAAGCCTGCCGTTTCTGCCGCGCAAAGAATCAGTGCCGCGCTCGCGCCGAAGAGAACCTCAAGCTCTTTGACGAAAGCCCTGACCCGTTGCTCATCTCTCTCCCGAAGAGGCAGGCGCGATTCTTGCCAAGTCCGCAGATATTGAAACCTGGCTCAAAGACCTGCGCGAGCTTGTGTCTGGCGCGCTGACCGCCGGTGAAACGGTAACCGGCTGGAAGATGGTCGAAGGCCGCAGCAACCGCAAGTTCGCAGATGAGGACAAGGTTGTCGCAGCTATGAAGGCCGCCGGCTATGACGAGTCTCTTCTTTACGACCGCAAGCTCATCACGCTTACGCAGATGGAGCGCGACTTCGGCAAGAAGACCCTCGCTGAGGTTCTCGGCGACTTGATCGTCAAGCCGCAGGGCGCGCCGACGCTTGCGCCTGAATCGGACAAGCGACCCGCGTATCGCTTTGAAGATCAGGTCCTCAAAGCCTTTGACGAGTAAGAGGAGGAAACGACAATGACGCAATCGAAAAGCCGGCGGCTCCTGTATCAGCAGGCACGCTTGATTCGTATTCAGTGGGCCGTCATTCTGGCGCTCGTCTGCACGATCATTCTCATGGCGATTTTCCTGCCGAAGGCAAAGCCGTTGAAGAGACTGCAGCCTCCGACCTTAGAGCTTGAGCCCACGTCGTATGTGACACCTGAGATCATGCCCGAGCCTATTATCGAGATTGAGCCCGAAGAGACTGAGCCCGTTCTCGAAGAGCTTGGCGAGTTCCGTCTGACCGCGTATTGCGCTTGCCGCAAATGCTGCGGGAAAGACCCTGGCGACTTTGGTTATGGCGTTACCGCGTCTGGCGCGGTCGTCGAGGCCGGCCGAACGATTGCAGTCGATTCCTCTGTTATCCCTCTTGGCTCTGAGATCGTGATCGACGGGCATACATACGTTGCCGAAGACACGGGCTATTAGTGCAATCAAGGGGAACCGCATTGACATTTACTTCGATACCCACCAGGAAGCATTAAATTTCGGCGTTCAATATGCCGACGTCTACATTATTAAAAATTAAAAGGGAGATTTTTACAATGGCTACTGCTACTCAGATCACTACCGGTCGCGTTCGTTTTTCCTACGTCAACGCCTTTACCCCTCGCGCCGTTCAGGAAGGCGCTACGCCGAAGTACAGCGTTACCCTCCTGATTCCGAAGAGCGACAAGAACACGATCGCGAAGATCAAGGCGGCAATCGAGGCCGCGAAGACCGCCTACCTGCAGAAGCACTCTGGCAAGAAGTTGCCCTCCGCTCTGAAAACCACTATGCACGACGGCGACGGCGAACGCCCGAACGGCGGCGAATTCGGTCCTGAGTGCAAGGGTCACTACGTTATGACCTGCAGCTCCAACAACAAGCCTGTGATCGTCTATGCCGACAAGACCCCGATCACCGAGGCGAGCGAGCTCTACTCCGGCTGCTACGGCCGCGCAATCATCAACTTCTACGTCTACGATACGAACGGCAACAAGGGCGTTTCCGCAGGCCTGAACGGCATTATGAAGCTCAGCGACGGCGAGCCCCTGTCTGGCGGTGTCGTGACTGACTCCGACTGGGACGACGACTTCGAGGACGAAGACGACGATCTCCCTGAACTGAGCCCATGAAGATCGTCTGGCACACGATTCCCGACTTTCCTGAGTATGAGATCAATCGCTTAGAGAGATTCGGCGCAAGAGTACGGGGGCGCGTGCTAAAGCCTTTTGACGATCGGCGCGGTTATCTGCGAGTAAGCCTGAACGGCTGCAATGTGAAGGTTCACTTGCTCGTCGCAAGAATGTTTGTGCCGAATCCGCACGGTTATCCCGTTGTAGACCACAAACGCGGCAATAAGCATGATAACCGCGCCAGCCAGCTCGAGTGGTGCACGATCGCGGAAAATACACGACGCCCACGCCCTCGGGCTTTACCCCCCCGCAATAGCAAGAAGGGAGCGAGTACATGAAAACTCTCGCAATCGATATTGAAACCTACTCCTCTGTCTCTCTTCAAAAAGCCGGTGTCTACGCCTACGCTCAGAGCCCCGATTTTGAGATTCTTCTCTTCGGGTACGCTTGGGACAACGGCCCGGTCGAGGTTATCGACATGGCTCAAGGCCAGAAGCTACCCCAGGAGCTCCAGAACGCTCTGTATGACCCCGAAATCTTAAAGACAGCATTCAATGCGTCTTTTGAACGGACTTGTCTGAGCGCGTTTATGGGCCGCGTGACGCCACCCGAGCAATGGAGCTGCACCGCAGTTATGGCTCGAGAGCTGGGTCTGCCCGGCAGCTTGGAAGCTGTCGGTGAAGTGATTGGCTTGCCTGAGGACAAGCAGAAGTCGAAGACGGGCAAAGCCTTGATTCGATACTTCTCAATTCCCTGCAAAGGCCACAAAGGTCAATGGCGAGCGCACACGCAATCTTCCTCACCATGACCCCGAACGGTGGAATCTCTACGTTGAGTATAACCGTCAGGACGTTGTGACGGGCGCGCGATCAGGAAGCGCCTGCAGAAGTTCCCCGTAATTCCCAGCGAGCATGGCCTGTGGATAATCGACCAGCATATCAACGACCGCGGCGTCGGCGTTGATACGGTCCTTGCGGAAAATGCGGTTGCGATCGATCAGATCGTAAAAGCGCGGCTGCTTGACGCCGCAAAGGAATTGACGGGCCTTGATAATCCAAAGAGCGCTGCGCAGCTTAAGTCCTGGATTGAGGAGGTCTCTGGCTTTGAGGTGGAGAGCCTCAACAAAAGATGATCGGTGACGTTCGCAGCGGCACCGACAATGAGGAGGTTCATGCAATGCTCGACATTCGTCAGGGCCTTGCGAAGACCTCGACTGAAAAATATAACGCTATGCTTCGCACGGCTTGCCCGGACGGACGCATTCGCGGCTTGACTCAGTTCTGCGGCGCCGCGCGCACCGGACGCTGGGCCGGGCGTTTGGTGCAGATGCAAAACTTACCGCAAAACAAGATGCCTGATAGCGAGCTTGATGCCGCGCGGCGCGTTGGTTCGTGAAGGTGATCTTGAGACTCTCGAGATGCTCTTCGATGATACAGCAGGAACGCTGTCCCAGCTCATTCGTACAGCTTTTATCCCTAAGCCTGGCTGCAGGTTCATCGTGGCTGACTTTTCCGCGATTGAGGCGCGCGTGCTCGCCTGGCTCGCAGATGAAGAGTGGCGCATGGAGGTTTTCAAGACCCACGGCAAAATCTATGAGGCTTCTGCCGAGCAGATGTTTCATCTTCCGAAAGGCTCCGTCAAAAAGGGAGACCCTATGCGGCAGAAAGGAAAAATCGCTGAGCTCGCCCTGGGCTATGGCGGTTCCGTTGGCGCTATGAAGAGTATGGGTGCTTTAGCGATGGGCCTTGAAGAATCTGAGCTTAAGCCGATCGTCAATAGTTGGCGCGCGGCGAATAAGTCGATCACGAAGTTCTGGTGGGACACAGACGCGGCCGTTCGTCGGTGTATTACGACGCAAGCGCCTGTTGACCTGCCACACGGCATGAGACTTCGCAAGCAAGGACCGCTCATGCGTCTGCGCTTGCCGAATGGCCGAGAGCTCAGCTACGTCAAGCCCCGTGTCGATGGCGACGACAATATCACCTATGAGGGGACAATTCAGTCCTCGGGCGGCTGGGGCCGTATTGAGTCCTACGGGCCGAAGTTCGTGGAGAATATCGTTCAGGCTACCGCCCGTGACTGCCTGGCTGAGGCTATGTTTAGGCTTGAGGCCGCCGGATTCCCGATCGTCTTCCATGTTCACGACGAAGTGATTTGCGAGGTTCCGATCGGCGTCAGCTCTGCAGAAGAACTTGGCGCGCTCATGGGTCAGCCGATCTCCTGGGCCCCGAATCTGCCGCTTCGCGCCGACGCCTACGAGTGCGAGTATTATCGCAAGGACTAATTTGGAGGAAGAACAGTGACTAAGAAAATCTTATTAAAATGGCTTGCGGCCCGAAAGGCCGAGGCCCTTGCGCAGGTCGACACACAGGAGACCGCCGCAAAAAGCCGCGCTGCTTGCGGAAAAGCTCGAGCGTACGAAGTTCGCCGAGATGGTTGCGTATGTCGAGCCCCGTTTGACCGAGGTCTATGACTATATGATGGACTGGCACAAGAAAAACGAGGAGCTTGCAGGTCCCCTTGTCTATGAGTTGGGGTACAATCCTGTACTCAATTCAAAACGTACTTCTTGCGCGGGTCCCTATGGCCGAAAAGCTGCAAGAGACAGAGCTGCGCGAGGCGCGGGTCGACAGAGACCTCAAAAAGCGTTTTTCCGATATTCGGCGCGAGGTCGAAAAGACCTATTACAATGTCGCGTTGAATGTCAACGCCCTCGCGAACGCAAAGCTCGGTCTTGAATATCTCTCGACTCTCGGCTTTGACCTGTCCGGTCTTATCGCCGAGCAGGAGCGGCCTGTCGAGACAGCGCTCGCAGTTCCTATCAACACCAGCTTTTTGCTGATTATGCCGAAGGAGGTACACAATGAATCTGAAACAGTTTGACAAGATCGTGACTGACCAGCTCTCTCGCAGCGAGCTCGTCCTCATGGGTAAAGGTACCGAATACGCCGAAGAGGCGACCGACGAAACCGAAGTCGACCGCCTGGCGCACTTCAAGAAGGCCGCGGCTTTGCAGGACATGACGACCGCGCAGGCCGCTTTTGGGATGCTAAGCAAGCACCTTGTTTCTGTCGCCGATATGGTCGGCTCTCGTCAGTCCTATCCGCTCACGCAGTGGAATGAGAAGATTACCGACAGTATCAACTATCTGCTGATTCTGCGGGCAATCGTTGAGGAAGGAAGGTCCGCATGAAAAGCATCGAAGTTGCGGTCTTAAATCCCGAAGTTATTCCTTCGGCTGAGAAGATGATGGTTTGCGCTGCGCGTCTTACGCAGCGCGGCCACAAGATCAAAAGCCTGGACGACTTCATGGCGCTCTATAACAAGAGCTACACCGAGGACACGGTGACCACAATGACAAAGCTGCCGCACCCGACAATTCAGAAGTTCGGCGCGATCAACGTTGTCATTGTCGGCGCGAGTCGTCGCTTCCTGGCGCAGATCACGCGCCACCAGAATGAAGTCAAGTTTATGTCTGCGTCATTGCAGTACAGCGACTACTCGGACGATGCTGCCTTCGCGATTCCCTATGAGGTCATGGCGCGCGGCGAAGAGGAGACTTACTTGACCTCCTGCAAGCTGAATATGGCAAACTATGCCGAGGCTGTCAAGCAGGGTCTTGACAATGACGCGGCCGGTTATATGGCTCCGCAGGGTCTTCGCAATGTCCTTCTTATCAGCGCGACGCCTTATCAGTGGAAGCACATTATCGGCCAGCGTACTTGTCGGCGCAATACGTCCGAGACTCGCCTGGTTCTGCTCAAGGTTTGGGACGAGCTTTATAAGCTGAACCCGCTGCTTTTTCTCCCGAGCAACTACCGGCCCCTTCTGTATGAGAGGCGCTTGCAAAGAGGGCAAAATGGGCTGCAAGAATCCCATGCCGTACTTAACGCCGAGTGAGCTGCTGCGGCTTGAGTTCCCGCTTCTTTATGAGGAAGGAGGCGCGGGCAATGCAGGTTAAGCTCCTCGACTATGGCGTTCCTTCGGAGATGCAGCCTAAGCGTGCGCACGCGAACGACGTCGGCGCGGACGTGTACGCGCTTAAAGACCGTATCATTGAGGTCGGTTGCTCTGCGGTGATCGGGCTTGGCTTTGGTCTTGATCTTCCTGCCGGCTTCGGCGCGTTTATCTTCCCGAGATCGAGCCAGACCGCAAAGGGCGTTGACTGCAAGCTCCCCCCGCTTGACCCTGGCTATACCGGGGAAATGCACGCAGTCATTCATAACGGCGGTCACGAGGCTTATCACATTTACCGCGGCGACCGTATCGGCCAGTTGGTCGTGCTGCCAGTCGTGACTCCTGACTTCGTGCTTGATCTCGGCGAGGCTCGCGGTAACGGCGCGTTCGGCTCCACCGGCAAATAAAATCTTGCCCTTTCTCCTGGGGCTTCGGCCCTGGGAGGAGGAGCTGAAACGGAGGTGACTCATTTGGAACGAGTCAGCAAAGACGAATACTATTTGAATATTGCCGCGGCCGTTGCCGCGCGATCGACCTGCTTTGCGAAAACACTACGGCGCGGTGATCGTGAAAAACGATGAAGTCATCGCGACCGGCTATAACGGTTCTCCGCGCGGCGAGGCGAATTGCTGTGACACCGGTGTTTGCTATTGCCGATCGCACGAGCTGCCGCTTGATGAAACCGCTGCTGCGCACGGTTCGCAATATGGCTCTTGCGTGGCAGTTCACGCCGAGCAAAACGCGATTATCAGCGCGTCAAGGCAAGAGCTCCAAGGTTCTACGCTCTATCTGGTTGGCTATGACCCCAGGACAAAAGAAATGGATTGAGGCAAAGCCCTGCAATATGTGCGACAGAATGATTCGCAATGCAGGCATTTTAAGAGTTGTGCGAAGGGAGATTGACGAATGACAGCAGTTCAGTACGACGGTCCTATCACGATTGCGGTCGGGCAATCTCGGCGCTCTACTCAGTGGCAAAACCGCGATCTCATGTGGTCGCAGCTTGTCAACCGTCTCGAAATCCCTGAACGGACACAGGAGTCTGCGAAAGAATATAAGGCCTTGCCGAAGGCTCAGCGCGATGAGATCAAAGACGTTGGTGGCTTTGTCGGTGGCGTGCTCAAAGGCGGTCGTCGTAAAGCTGACGCGATCACTCAGCGCCGACTCCTGACCTTAGACCTTGATGAAGTACCGGCCGACGCCGACCCCTGGGACACGGTTGTCCTGGTCCTCGGCTGCGCCGCCGTTCTTTATAGCACGCATAGTCACCGGCCGGACGCCCCGCGCCTTCGTCTGGTTATGCCGCTCTCGCGCGCGGTCTCACCCGAAGAATACGCGGCAGTTGCGAGAAAGATCGCGCAGGACATCGGTATCGACATGTGCGACGATACCACCTATGAGCCCCATCGGCTCATGTACTGGCCCTCGCTCTCCTATGATGCCGAGTATCGGTATGAGTTCTCTGACGGCCCCTGGCTTGACGTAGACGAGCAACTCAAGCGCTATGTTGACTGGCATGACCCCCACGGAGTGGCCGGTCTCCTCGCGGCGGGCTGAGGCGCTTCACCGACTCGCTAAAAAGCAAGGAGACCCTACCGCAAAGGACGGCGTCGTCGGCGCGTTCTGCAGTACATATTCTGTTGAGGACGCAATCACGGAGTTCTTGCCTGATGTTTACGAAAAATGCGACGACGGCCGCTATACTTTCAAGGGCGGCTCTACGACCGGCGGCTTGGTCCTTTACGATAACGGTCTCTTCGCGTACTCCCATCATGGCACGGACCCGCAAGCGGAAAGCTATGCAACGCTTTTGATCTTGTCCGTATTCACCTATTTGGCAATCAGGATGACGCCGCCGCGCCTGGCACCCCCGAGCAGCCGGCTCCCGTCGTTTGTCGCAATGGCTGACGAGGCTTTGCAGATTCCTGAGGTTCGCGAGGAGCTTGCGAGAAAGCGGTTACAAAAAGATCAGCGCGCAGTTTGACGAGGACGACACTTCTGCCGATGAAGGCGAAGAGGATATGAGCTGGACTCGCGACTTGACTCTTACCAAAACGGGAAAATGCGAGGCCACGATCGAGAATGTCAGAATCATTATGGAAAAACGACCGCCGCTTAAAGGGCCGCTACTTCTACGACACCTTTAAGGAGCGCATGACCGTCTGCGGCGACTTACCGTGGATTAAGCTCAGCGCTCGACTCTCGAACGCCTGGAACGACGTTGACGACGCAGGTCTTCGCAATTACATCGAAAAGCGTTACACGATCGCGAATGTCTCGAAGATCGTCGACGCGGTTGCACTTGCAATGCTCAAATGCTCGCGGCATCCTGTCCGCGAATATTTGGGGCTCACTTGGGACGGAACGCCCCGTGCAGACGCGATCTTCATTGACTACCTCGGCGCCGAAGATACTGAGTACACGCGAACGGTCACCCGCAAGGCTTTGATCGGCGCGGTTGCCCGTGTGATGCAGCCTGGGTGCAAACACGATCACATTCTTGTCCTGGTCGGCCCGCAGGGCTGCCGCAAGTCTACAACTCTTGCTAAGCTCGGTAAGTCCTGGTTTTCTGATTCCTTCTATACCGTTCAAGGTAAAGAGGCGTATGAACAACTTCAAGGCTTTTGGCTTATTGAGATGGGAGAAATGGCCGCGACCCGAAAGGCTGAGCTTGAGCAGATCAAGCAGTTTGTCTCTAAACAGTCAGATAGCTACCGCGCGGCGTATGCGCGTCGAACGCAAGAGCGCCCGCGGCAATGCGCCTTCTTTGGTACGACCAACGATGATGAATTCCTGCGAGACGCGACAGGCGGCCGCCGTTTTTGGCCTGTTACGGTCACGGACAAGGGCCGAGAGACAGGTGATTACTTTACGCCTGAGATCGTCGATCAGGTATGGGCTGAGATCATGGTTCGGTATAACGCCGGCGAGGTGTGGTACTTAAATGACGCAAAGATCGAGGCTGAGGCTCGGGCAATTCAAGACGAGCATACTGAAATGAACGGCAAGCAGAGTCTTATTGAGAAATTCGTCAACACGCTCTTGCCGGAAGACTGGGCTTCGAGAGACCTCGAGCAGCGGCTCGCTTTTTGGGCGGACGGCTTTTCTGACGAGCAGGCGCAAGGGACAGTACCTCGCAGGTATGTATGCGCTATGGAGATTTGGCGTGAGCTTTTGGCGGCTCAGTTCGCGATTATACGCCGATGCAAACACGTGAAATCAATTCTATGCTGAAACGGTTGCCTGGTTGGACGTCCCGATCTTGCGTTGACTGCGGTCCGATTTATGGAAAGCAAAGAGGCTATGTTCGTATAGAATAGCGCGTTAATAGCGGCTCAGATTTTGATTTTGTAGCGAAAATAGCAAAGTTAAAAAATGGGCCGCTATTAAAAAAAGCCAGTGTTTGCAAGGCCTATAGCAATTATAGCAAAAATAGCAAAATTATATATAAGGGCTAATAATTAAGAAAATATATTAAGCGTTATTAGTTATATACCCTTATTTTTAATGTCATATATAGGGAAACCGCTTTTTTGCTATTTCCGCTATTTTCGCTACAACAGGAGGTAGCTTTGAAAGAATCAACAGTTGAAAGGAATATCCGCCGACAAGTCGAGGGCCTCGGGGGCGTGGCTTGGAAGTGGGTAAGTCCTGGACGTCGGGGCGTGCCTGACCGAATCTGTATTTTACCTGGGCCCCATATCATCTTTGTCGAGCTCAAGCGCCCAGGCTTGAACGACGGACGGAGCGAGCAGCAAAAGAAGGTCTTTCGCATTTTGGAGGGACTGGGTTGCCATGTCTGGCTGATCGACGACGCAAACGTCTTTCGTCAGCGGCTTATTGAGATCGGGGGGTGCAGGCATGAAATACACGCCCTACCCCTATCAGGCTTTTTGCTGAGAAGTTTGTCCTTGAGCATAAGGCCGCGGGCCTGTTCCTCGATATGGGCCTCGGCAAGACGGCGATCACGCTCTCGGCATGTGAGAAACTGCTGCGGGACTATTTTGAGACAAGCAAGGTTCTTGTGATCGCGCCGCTCCTTCCTGCGAGAGAGACGTGGCCCGACGAACTGGCGAAGTGGGACCAGCTTGAGGGTCTGACTTATTCTCTGATTATCGGCACAGCGCAGGAGCGAATTGACGCGCTGCATACTGACGCCGATTTTTATATCGTCAATCGTGAAAATGTTGTTTGGCTCGTCGACTACTACAAGAAGAAGTGGCCTTTTGATATGGTCGTGATCGACGAGCTATCGAGCTTTAAGTCCAGCAAGGCGCAGCGCTTTAGGGCTCTTCGGAAAGTCCGAAAATATATCGATCGAATTGTCGGCCTTACAGGGACGCCGGCCCCGAACGGCCTACTTGATCTCTGGTCGCAGGTCTATCTCCTGGACGAAGGCGCGCGGCTCGGTCGAACGTTGTCGGCCTATCGCGACACTTACTTCATGCCTGGCAGACGTGGGCCGAATGGAATCGTCTATGACTGGAATCTAAAAGATGGGGCCCGTGAAGCGATCTTTGCGAAATTGAGCGATCTCTGTATCAGCATGGAAACGACGGGCCTTCCTGAGCGGCTCACGATTCCCCATGAGGTCAAGCTCTCAGAAAAAAGCGGCGGCTATGTACCAACAACTTGAAAGGCCTATGCTGCTGCCCTTTGCAGATGGAGACGTTGACGCGGCAACGGCCGCGATCTTGACGAATAAGCTCTTACAGTTGGCCGGCGGTGCGGTCTACGACGAGAATGGCAAAGCGCAGATCGTCCATGACCAAAAGCTCGAGGCGTTAGACCAACTTATCGAAGAGGCGAACGGTCAACCTGTTTTGGTGTTCTACAACTACAAGCATGAGCTTGATCGGCTGCAAGCGCGGTACCCTCAGGCCATTCATGTAAAAAAAGAGGAGAATGTCGTCAAGCGCTGGAACGCTAAGGAGATTCCGATTCTTCTCGCGAACCCCGCAAGCGCCGGTCACGGCCTTAATTTACAATTCGGCGGTCATATCGCGATTTGGTACAGCCCGACTTGGAACCTTGAGTTTTTCCAGCAGGCAAATAAGCGCCTTCATCGGCGCGGACAAGCTGAGACGGTTCTCATTCACACGCTTATGGCAAAAAGGTACGATCGATGAGCGTATTTACGATATTGTCTTACGAAACAAAGAGGCGGGCCAGAACGCCTTGCTTGAGGCGGTCAAGGCCAGAATCAAGGAGGTAACATGACGGAAGAAGTTTTACAGTTGCTATCTGACGACCCGATGGTCGTACTCAATCGCGGCTATCGCGCAAAGGAGCGTATTGCCGCAAGGCAAAAACGCATTGAGGAGTGGCGGCAGATCGCCGAGTCTATTACCGCGAATCCCGAGAACGCTTCGAGCGGCGGCGGTTACCCTACAAGCAAGACCGAGAATTGTGTTGTCGCGATTATGACGCTGCAAGAAGAGATCAAGAAGGATGAGATCATGGAGATCGCTGACTTTCGAGCGGCAGACCTCTCAGATCATCAAGGAGCTTGTTGAGGACCTGAACTTCAAGACCGTTCTCGAGCTTCGGTATCTCAGCTACCTGCGGTGGGAGGAGATCGCTGTCAGAATGAATTATACATTCAGGTGGACCCAGGAGCTTCACCGCAGAGCTTTACTCGCATTGCAGGAGGCGGCAAGCGCGCTAATTCCGGCGTAAATGCGGTATTATGATTATTTTAGGCTAAAGCGCGTTAATTCTTGGGGTCACATTGTATACTGGTATGGAAGGTTTTGGCGAGCACGGCCATTGTCCTTCCTCCTGAAGAAGAGCGGCTGGAAGCAGTCGCTCTTTTCATTTTGCTGCGTTTGGAGGTGGTGAGCGTGGCAGGCAAAAATGACTCGAAGATGCAAAAGTTTGTCGATGAATACCTTGTCGACCTGAATGCGACGCAAGCCGCAATCCGTGCAGGATATAGCAAAAAGACGGCTTACTCGATCGGCGTTTCAAATTTGAAGAAACCCGAAATTCAAGCCGCAATCCAAAAAAGACAAAAATCGGCGGCTGAAAAGCTCGAGATCACGCGAGCGTGTCCTGAAAGAACTCGCTTCGATCGGCTTCGCGAAGGCTACCGACTTTTTGACGATTCAAGGCGGCCACGTTCTCATTAAAGATTCTGACGACGTGGCCGCTGATAAGCTGGCAGCTCTCGCCTCTGTCAAGGAGGGTATGTATGGCGTAGAGGTCAAACTCGCTGATAAGGCTCGCGCTCTCGAGATGCTTGGTAAATATCTCGGTCTCTTTGATGGGACGAATCAGAGGGCGATACGCAGAAGAATAACCTCTTTGAGGCGATCGCCGGCGCTGCAGAGGGGGAATCGATCTAAATGAAATACCAGAGCTTCAGTCCTCGGCAGACGTTGACGCTGACGTGGTGGAAGAGACCTGAGTTTGCAGGCTATGACGGCATTCTCTGTGACGGTTCCATTCGATCGGGCAAGACCGTCTCAATGGCAGTCGGCTTTATTCTTTGGAGCATGTACTCTTTCAACAATGAGAGCTTTCGCCATTTGCGGCCGCGATCGAGTCTCTGCGCCGCAATGTGATCGTGCATTTGCCCTCCTGGCTCGAGGGCCTTTTCAAGGTAACCGAGCGGCGCGCTGAGAATAAGCTGATTATCTCAGTCGGCGGTCATAGCAATACCTACTACCTCTTCGGCGGCCGAGACGAGTCCAGCTATACACTGATTCAGGGTATCACGCTGGCCGGCGTCCTTTTCGATGAGGTCGCCCTTATGCCTCGCTCCTTCGTAGAGCAGGCTCTCGCCCGATGCTCGGTCGCGGGGAGCAAGTTCTGGTTTAACTGTAACCCCGAAGGCCCCATGCACTGGTTCTACAAAGAATGGGTGCTTGAGTGCAAGCGCAGGAACGTCCTTCACCTGCATTTTACGATGGACGACAACCTCAGCCTTTCCGAGAAGATCAAGCAGCGCTACGAGGGCATGTATACGGGCGTTTTCTACGCGCGGTATATCCTCGGAAAGTGGACGAAGGCTGAGGGCCTGGTTTATCCCTTTTTGACGCGAAAAAGCACATGATCGATGACGACCTCTCGAGCGGTCGTTATTACATTAGCTGCGACTATGGTACACTCAATCCGTGCGTCTTCGGTCTCTGGCGCATAAATGGCAATTCGGCCTTCATGGTGAAAGAGTATTACTACGACGGCCGCAAGAAGGGCAAGCAGAAGACCGATGAAGAGTATTATGCCGATCTTGAGGCCTTCGCAGATGGTTACTTGATTGAGCAAGTCGTCATTGACCCTTCGGCCGCGTCCTTCAAGGAGACGATCAGACGGCACGGCAAATTCAGTGTCAAGAACGCGAAGAACGACGTGCTTGACGGTATTCGCGATACTGGAACAATGCTGCAAGCTGGCTTGCTCCATTTCAATAAGACGTGCGTCAATACGAAAGCTGAGTTCGGCGCGTATGCGTGGGACGAGAAGGCTTCGAGCGACGCCGTAATTAAAGAGAATGACCACAGCATGGACCAAATGCGGTATTTTGTCCGCACGATTATGAAACGCGAGGTGAGGGCGTATGGCATTAAATAACCTTTGGGGAAAGCTCGGTGCATTTTCGAGAAATGTGCTTGTGCCTTCCAACGTGATTTATAAGAGCTTCGATGCGGACCCGCTCGTCAGCGATAAAATGTCTCGCGCCATTAGTCGGTGGTACGGCATGTATGTCGATAAGCCCGAGTGGGCCGACGACGAGGTCAAGCCTCTCGGCCTTCCGCGAGCGATCGCGAAGGAGTTCGCGCAGGTTATCTCTTCGGAGATGACGATCACGGCTGACGGCGGTCCTCGCGCCGACTTTATCAACGAGCAGTTGACGCGCTTCCAGTCGAACGTGCAAAACAGCATCGAGCTTTGCATGGCCCTCGGTGGTATGGCCTTCAAGCCGTATGTTTCAGGTGGAAACGTCTTCATCGACAGCACGAGCGCCGCGTCCTTTATTCCTCTCCGCTTTGACGATGGGGATAACTGCGTCTCTGGCGTGTTCAAGAGTCAGCCGGTCAAGGTTGATAAGAGTTACTTCGTCAAGCTCGAGTACCATGACTTCGCCAACGGCGTCTATACGATTCGTAACAAGGCCTTTACCTCTGACGAGAACGGTATCACAGGCAGTGAGGTCGAGCTCGGCCGCGTTCCCGAGTGGACCGCCATTCCCGAAGAGGTTCAGATCAAGAATGTAGAAAAGCCGCTCTTCGGTTACTTCACGCCGCCTGTCAGCAACAACATCGATACCGCGTCCAGCTTGGGCGTCTCTATTTATGGCGGCGCGACTGAGGACCTGATTCGCGACGCCGATGAACAGTGGGCGCGTTTCCTCTACGAATTTGAGAGCGCTGAGCGTAAGATCATCGGCACCCCTGAGGCGATCTCTGGCTCGCTGCCTGGCAGTAAGGCAAACCCCTTGCTCGGCGATCGGCTCTTCATTCAAATGCCGTATGACTCGGACGACTTCTTCAAGGAGTTCTCCCCAGCGCTTCGGCACGCAGGCTACTACGAAGGCCTGCAAGCGATCTTACGCCGCATTGAGTTCAATACCGGCCTTGCTTACGGCGATCTCTCTCCGACCCCGCGACTGTGGAAAAGACCGCGACTGAGGTCATGTCCGCGAAGATTCGCAAGTTCAACACAGTCAAAGCTCTTGAAGATCGCTTCAAGGCTGCGCTCGAAAACGCGGTCTATGGCGTTGACGTGTACGCCACTCTCTACGGCCTTGCGCCCCGTGGAGAGTATGCGCTCTATATCGACTTTGACGATAGTATTCTCACCGATAAGGACGCCTTGCGTGAACGTGACCGCCAGGACGTTCGCGACGGCCTTATGCAGAAGTGGGAGTACCGCGTCAAATGGTACAACGAGACCGAAGAAGTCGCAAAGAGCATGTGCCCCGTAGAGTCTACGGCGGACCCCTTTAATCTCGGCTGATGCTGACGCCTGAATACCTGGCGGCTACCCGGACGCTCTTGTTGAGCTTTATGGGAAGATCGAGCAAGACATTCTTGCGAATATGGCCGAACGTATCGCGAAGTACGACTACTATATTCCCGCAGTCCAGCATCAACACCAGCGTCTTCGGGCGATGGGTATGCTTGAGACCGAGATCGAGCAGCAGCTCGCCGCTCTTACAGGGGAAGACTCAAGCCGAGCTCAAAAAGCTCATGGCGCAGGCGGTTGACGAGGCGCTTACCTCTGATGCGAAAAATCTATGCGGCCGCAGGCATGGGCGACGTTGACCCACTCGCAGTTGCCGGCGTTCGCGAGGCGCTGCAAAGCGGTCTTCGGCAGACAAGCGGAATCTTCCGCAACTTGACTCGCACGACCGCGAACACAGCGGCAAAGCAATTTGAAGACGCTCTTGATCGGGCCTGGCTGCAGGTCACGTCAGGGGCGTTTGACTATAATACCGCGGTCAGGAACGCGGTCAAGGACCTCGCACGGACTGGCGTTCAGTCGATTACTTATCCTTCAAGCCATGTGGACACGATCGAGACGGCCGTTCGCCGCGCGGTCGTCACCGGCGTCAATCAGACCGCCGCAAAGTCGCAGCTCGCGCTCATGGACGAGCTCGATATTGATCTTGTGGAAGTAACCGCTCACGCCGGCGCCCGTCCGAGTCATCAAGAGTGGCAGGGACAAATCTACTGCCGCAAGGGCTCTCACCCGAAGTACAAAAACTTCGAGGAGGCTACGGGGTACGGCACGGGCGACGGCCTTTGCGGCTGGAACTGCAATCACAGTTTCTTCCCGTATGTCGAGGGCGCGCCTCGAACCTACTCGAAAGCTCAGCTCAAGGACTACTCCGCAAAGAATATCACCTACAACGGCCAGCAGTTGACCGAGTACGAGGCTTTGCAGCAGCAGCGCTATATTGAGCGAGGTATTCGCCGATGGAAACGCGAAGAGGTCGCTATGAAAGCCGCAGGTCAACCTACCGACGAGGCTCGGGCTAAAGTCCGTGCCTGGCAGGCCAGACAGCGTGATTTTATCAAGCAGACCGGTCTCAAGCGAGCCTCTTCTCGCGAGCAGATCGGATAGAACTCTCATAAACAAGCCCCAGACAACCCGTATCGAGTTTTCTGCCTGGGGCCCTGGTGTTTATACCCCTAATATTTGGAAGTCATACGGACGATCGTGGAGCTCCGTATGGCTTCCTTTTATATGCGAGCCGTGGTTATGCAGGTTCGACTCCTGCAGCTCGCGCAATATCGGCTACCCGTCAGCCTATGAGGACGGGGCGGCAGGTCACGGCAACGACCTAAAAAGCCTAACCGCAAAGAAAGGAACAGTATGAAAAAGGACGAACTCACCGCTCTGGGCCTGACAGACGAGCAGTCCGACAAAGTGCTTGCTATCAATGGTCGCGACATTGAAAAGCACAAGAAGGCAGCCGAAGACGCGAAAGCCGAGACGGCCACCCTACAGCAGCAGCTCTCCGACCGCGACAAAGGACCTCGAGACCCTGAAAGCCGGCGCGGAAGATGCTGAGAAGGTCAAGCAGCAGCTTACCGACCTGCAGACGAAGTACAACGACGAGACCGCCAAGTATCAAAAGCAGATCGCCGATCGCGATTATGCTGACGCCCTCGAGACCGCCTTCAACGACGGCAAAATCGAGTTTACCTCTAAGGGCGCGAAAGCAGCGGCCTGCGCTGACTTCATGGCTACTCGCTGCGAGCTGAAAGACGGCAAGCTCGTTGGCTTTGAGGCGCGTATCGAGGACATGCGGAAGAAAGACCCCGATTCTTTCCGCGCTGAAAAGCCTGACCCCAGCTTCGCGAACCCGACCGGAAACGGTAGCCCGACGACCCTGAGCAGAGCCGCGCAGGCCGCGAGAGCAGCCGCCGCGAAGTTCGGACCTGTTTCTACCCCCCGCAGAGAACACCAACACTAAATAAGGAGGATTCCATTCATGTCTATTCTGAAAACTGAGATCGGCACCGCGATTCCTAATTTCCTGGATAGCGAAGTCGGTCTCGTCACCAAGACCGCGCAGATTCCTCAGAGCATGGGCCAGGCTGACGGCGATCGCAAGACCGTGTTTGCTGGCACCGTGTTCCCCGCGAATACGAGCGCCGCGACCGGTATCGTGTTCCAGGACGTCGACGTCACCGATGGCGACGCGATCGGCGCTGTCATGGTTGCCGGCCGCGTAATCAGCGACCGCGTGAACGCCGCGCAGACCGCGCTCAAGAACATCGTCTTTGTCGGCGCGAATGCGACCGTCCGCGGCTATTCCGTCACCTACGAGAAGGACGGCGGCACGGGTGACGTTCCCGTCGATGCGACCATGTACGCTGACGGCGAGATCGTCCAGCTCTCCAAGAGCTACCCGCTGACGAAGAGCTCCAAGGCTCAGATCGGCTGGGCGCTGAGCTCTGGCGGCGACGCCGTTGATACGGTTACGATCGCGGGCGCGGACGTCAAGGTCTACCCCGTCTTCGAGGCCTAATCTAAGTAAGGAGGATATAACACATGCCCGATATTCTGAGAATGCTGTCCCAGGCTGAACAGCTCGACTTCAGCCAGAACTTCCTGATTCCTCGTCCGAACTACATCGGCGACACGATCTTCCCTGATCGTAAGACCCAGAACTTCAAAGCTGAGTACCTGCGTCTTGCGGCCGGTTCTCAGCTTCCCACTATGGCCCTGGTTCACGGTCTCGACACTGAGGCGCACATCGGTTCTCGCCCGCGCTGGAGCGCGTGACGGTTGAAAAGCTCTTCATCAAGGAGAAGATCAACCAGACTGAGTCCCTGCGTCAGGTGCTCGAAAACGGCGCGTTCAATGACAGCGCTCTGATCGACTTCGTTTATGACGACTGGGGCCGTCTGCCGAAGGCGTTCGTTGCCGTACCGAGGTCGCCAAGATGGAAGTCCTGTCTACTGGCAAGATGACTGTCAAGGAGAACGGCCTGAACTTCTCTGTTGACTTCGGCGTGCCGAACGGTAACACCGGCTTCGACATTGACGTCTCCACGCCTGACAAGAACGTTCTCGCGCAGATTGAAGAAATCGTCGAGACCGCTCGTGACAAGGGCTTCACCATCTCCGGTATGGTCCTGTCCGGTTCTGTACTCTAAGATGCTGACCAACGAGGGGATCTCCAAGGCCATCTACGGCGGCGCCGGTGCTGGCGCTATGGTCTCGTACGCAGCTCGTCGGCCTGTTCAACGAGCTCTTCGGCATTACCGAGATTCGTACGAACGACCTGCGCTACAACGTCGAGGGCAAAGACGGCAAGCTGACGACCCAGCGCTTCTGGGGCAAGAGTAAGGTCTCCTTCCTGGCTTCCTACAACGGCCTGCAGAACTTTGGCGTCGGCCTGTGGGGCGTGACTCCTGAAGAGGAGCAGCTCGGTCCCTGGACCGCGAAGAGCGCCGAGCAGTTCATCACCCTGACCCAGTGGACCGAACCTGACCCCACGGCCGTCTGGTCTAAGGCGTCTGGTCTGTTCGTGCCCGTTCTGCCGAACCCCGCGGGCCTGTTCATCGCCACTGCCAAGCTGCAGTAAGGAAGGCGGTGCGGTAAGTGGTCGTTGTCAGCTACGAGTGGTATAAGACCACTTACGGCGGCGAGCTGGACGAAGATACCTTCAACCGGCTCGCGTCTCAGGCGTTCCTCTTTGCGGACGCCATGACTGAGTATAGGCTCAGCGCTTGCTGGGCCCGTCTGGCGGAGTCCGTACGCGTAGCGGTTATGTCGGCCGTCTGCGCGTACGCTGACCAGGCAAATATCGAGGAGTCCGGCGGTCCTGTTTCGTCTGAGACGAACGACGGCATCTCGCGAACCTATGTGACGGGCAGCGCTTCAAGCGCGGGCGCGTCGAGGAACGCAGGAACGGCGCAGGGCCGATTGAGCAATGCAATTCGGCTCTACCTCGCTCCTACGGGTCTCCTGTTCCGCGGGAGGGGCCGCCGATGAAAGACTTCCTCGCCTGTACCGAGCTCGTGACGCTCGTTCACCACGTCAAGACCGCTACTTCTGACTCGTATGTCTGCTACCCCATTCAGGGCGTTAGTTGGTATGCGAAGACAGAAACGGCGGTCACGGCTGACGGCGCGAAAGCGGTTAACGTTTATAAGGTCCGAATCCCGGAGGCTGTTCTTCCGTCTTGCTTGCCTGAAAAACTTGACTACCTGGTCAAGGGGGAAATTTCAGGGGTACTCAAGCCGGCAGACCTCAAAGGCTCGACTTATTTCCAGATCACCGCGGTCGCCGACAACCGGCGCGGGACTCTTCCGCATATGGCGGTGAGCGGCGTATGAGTTTCGGAATCAAGATCAAAAAAGCGTCAACATCACGCCGAGTAAGATTCTTGCCAAGCACGGTCTCGGCAGTGATAACAAGGCGCGAAAATATCTCGCGACTTCGGTCGCGAAATACTGCGACCCGTACGTTCCTATGAGTGCGGGCGCAGGAGCGCATTTGAAGAATCAAAAGCAGATCGCCCCTGACGGCAGCAAAGTCACCTATCCAGGGCCGTACGCCCATTATGTTTATGTCGGCCTCGCTATGGTAGGTCGAGCGCCAAAAGCTATTCAGGCCGAGCGCTCAACTACCACGGCGCGCCGATGCGAGGTAAAGAATGGGATAAGCGTATGCTTGCAGACCGTGGGGGGCGATCTTAAGAGAGACTTCGCCGCTTATGTAGGAGGTAGAGCAAAATGACGATCATTGATGGCGTTCGCGCCTGGCTGAAAACCTATGAGGGACTGGCTGACGGTCGGCTCAGCGTGGATTTTTTGCCCGAGGAGGCGAAGAGCTACTCGGTCGATACCGTGCCGACCACTGAGATCGTCAAACGCTACCTCGACGGCAGCTCTATTCGGCAGTTCCTCTTTTGCGTATCAAGCCGAGAGTTTTACAGCGATAATATCGCGCAGAACGTAGATAACCAGGCCTTCTATGAGGGCCTCGCCGCTTGGCTTGAGCGCAAGAGCAAAGCTCCGGCAATTCCCTAATATTGGCACGGGCCGAACGGTCCGGTCAATCGAATCAGCTCCACCGCGTACCCGTTCGTCGTCGACGAGCATGGCACGGCGCGGTATCAGCTTCAACTCAAACTAACTTACTTCCAGAAAGGAGATCGCACCGTATGAAACTTTCCGAGCTGATGGCAGCCCATACGCCGAGCCCGACCTTTGAGGGGCTTCGTCACCAACGACGATTTTGTCCCTCGCGATCGATTGCTCCGCGGAAGGCTCCGCCGAGGTTAAGGACTACGCGGTCGCGCAGCTTGGCGTGACCGGCCTTGACGCCAACCTCAACCCGATCACGCAGGACAAGACCTATATCCGCGCGGGCCAGTCCACCATGAAGACCGGCAACCAGAGAGCCTTTAAGGTCTCCGGCGATCGCTATATCGGCGATGACTTCCAGGACTTTGCCCTCTCCCATGCCGTCATGTATGGTACCGGCTCCGCTGTCATTCGCAAAGTACGTTTACTTCTGCTTGCTGAACGGCAAGGGCGAAACCGGTGAGGCGTCCATCATCGTTAACTCCGATGGCAGCGGTTCCGCAGGCGAGAGCGCAAGCATCGACATCGACGTCAAGAAGGCCAACGCCGCGCCCGCCGAGTACACCTACTCCGCGGCGTAATTTAAAAAGGAGGATTTGACAAATGGCAATGTTTCAGTTTTCCGCTCGCCAGGTCGAGCTCAACTTCTGCGATCAGATCAAGTGCACCGTGCCTCTGACCGACGAGGTTCAGAAGAAGGTGCAGGACGCCGCGAAGGAGCTGCTTCGCGTGTCTCAGGCGCGAAGGACTCCGACAATAAGGAGCATACGCTCGACGACCTTTGCGATTCTGTGATGGACGCGATCGACGAGATTCTCGGCGAGGGCATGTCCGACCAGATTCTCGGCATGAAGGAAGGCTATACCTTCTGGGACGCCTGCGACGTGTTCAAGTATATCACCGACGAGATCAACACCGCAATGCGCGGCGTGGCTGCGTCCTACGCGTCAAGCCCCCGATCACGCCGGTCAATCGCGCGCAGCGCCGTGCAAAGCATAAGAGACACGGCGCATGAATCTCTAACGACCCGCTGCCGTACGCGGTAAAAGTCGGCGGTCGTGAGGTTCCCATCAATACAAGCTTCCGCGTCGGAATGCGGTTTGAGCTTTTGGCTCTTGACGACCAGCTTACACCGGAGAACGTCTTGACAACGTTCTTCGGTGATAACTGGCCGCAGCCGTATGACGAGGCAGTCAAGCAAGCTCTCTGGTTTTATTGCCTCGGCAAGCCTCACGAGAAGGGAGGAAACCGACAAGCAAAACCTCAAGCCCTCTCGCAGGAGCTACGATTTTGAGATCGACGCCGATGCGCTCTATACCTCATTCCGCGAGGCCTACGGCATCGACCTCTTGCAGGAGGACCTTCACTGGTGGGCCTTCCGCGAGCTGATGCTTGGGCTTCCTGACGATACCCCCTTCAAGCAACGCGTTTATTACCGGACCGGCAGCACGGAAGGCATGAGCGCCAAGCAAAAAAGCAGTTTGAGACTCGGCGCGCGAAGTACGCAATTCCCGAGCGCGGCGCAGTCGATCACAAGTTGACTCTCAGCGAGCGCGACGCCGCGATCAAGAGATATGTTGCCGATCGTTTCAAGGAGGTTTATGGAAAAGGAAAAGCCTGAGCGCGTAAAGCTCAAGTGCCCTTTTGTGGATATGAAATGCCTGTGTACCTCACGCCCGACGCGAAGTGCGCAGGCGTTTTTTTGTTCGCTGCAAGGGCCGAAATTGTAAGAAATTATTCGAGATTCGCGTCAAGTAGTTGCCTTAGTTGCCGATGACGCCACTGAAAAGGTGGTGGAAACATGGCAAATGACGGCTCCGTCATTATCGACATTGAGGGCGATTCCAGTAAATTCAAAAGCGCTCTCTCTGGTCTTGGCAGTATTGCCTCTACCGCCCTAAAGGGTGTTACGACTGCGGTTGCGGCTGTTACGACCGCCGTTGCCGGCGTAGCCACCGCCGCCGTGAAGGTCGGCTCTGGTTTTGAATCCAGTATGTCGCAGGTTGCGGCAACAATGGGCCTCACGGTCGAGGACATTCGCAATGGCTCGGAAGAGTTCGAGCTTTTGTCTCAGGCCGCAAAGACGCAGGTGCAACGACCGCGTTCAGCGCGTCCGAGGCCGCCGACGCTCTAAACTATCTGGCTCTGGCCGGCTACGACGCTGCGACCTCCGCGGACGTTCTGCCTTCGGTTTTGAACCTGGCCGCCGCAGGCGGCCTTGACCTCGCTTACGCTTCCGATCTCGCGACCGACGCAATGGCCGCGCTCGGTATTGAGGCAAGCAGCGCAAATCTGACCGAGTTCGGCGATAAGATGGCGAAAAACCGCCAGCAAGGCAAATACCAGCGTCGGCCAGCTCGGCGAGGCGATTCTTACTGTCGGCGGCACGGCGAAGAGCCTGGCCGGCGGCACAACTGAGCTGAACGCAGCGCTCGGTGTCCTCGCAAACCGAGGCATTAAAGGCGCCGAGGGCGGCACGGCTTTACGAAATGTTATTCTCGCTTTGTCCGCGCCTACGGATAAAGCCGCGGATGCTATGTCGGCCCTGGGTCTGGAAGTCTATGACGCGGCCGGCAATATGCGTCCGCTCAATGAGGTCTTCCGCGATCTTGACTCCGCGCTGTCGGGCATGACCGAGGGCGAGAAGACAAAGGTTCTCAACGAGATTTTTAATAAAGTCGACTTGAAATCTGCGCAGGCTCTTCTCGCCGGCTGCGGCGAAGAGTTTGATAACCTGGCCGCGGCAATCGACGATAGCGCGGGCGCCATGCAGAACATGGCCGACACACAGCTCGACAACCTGCAAGGCGATATTACGATTATGAAGTCGGCCCTCGAGGGGCTCGGCATCGGCGTATATGAAAACCTGCAGGCTCCGCCCGTGATACGGTCCAGTTTGCAACCGAGCTCGTCGGGCAGCTCTCCGAAGCGCTCAACGAGAATGGCCTGGAAGGCCTTGTCTCGGCTGCGGGCGACGTGCTCTCCGAGGTTCTCCTCAAGATCACGAGCGAGCTTCCGAAGTTTATTGACATCGGCGTCAAGGTCATTAAGAGCTTGATCTCCGGCCTGCTCAAGAACAAGAAGACGCTCGTTGACAGCGCGATCGAGATCGGCAAGGTCTTACTCAACGGCCTCGGCTCCATTCTCGGAGACCTGGCGCTTGCGGCTCTTGAGATCATCACAACTCTTGCGGACAATCTCGCGAAAGAGGCGCCCACACTGATTCCTGCCGCGGTCGAGGCGGTCTTGCAGTTTGTTGAAGGCCTTCTCAGCACAGAGAATATCAGCGCTCTTATCGACGCCGCGCTCGCGCTGCTGACCGGTCTCGTCGAGGGCCTAATTGCGGCGGTGCCGGTTATCATTGAGGCTGCGCCCGTCATTATTGAGAATCTCGTTACCGCGATTCTTGATAACCTGCCGCAGATCATTGAGTGCGCGATCACGCTCTTAAACGCTCTCACGCAGGGGCTTGCTCGACAATTTGCCGCTCCTGGTCGACGCTGCGATCGAGCTGACCCTCGCAATCGCCGAAGGCTTGATCGAGGCACTGCCCGATCTTTATCGACGCCGCGCTTGATCTCGTGGATGCTCTGGTCGACACGATTTTTGAAACCGACTGGCTCGCGCTCGGCGCGAAGATTCTCGAGTCGCTCGTCAAGGGGTATTCTTTCCTTGATCGGCTCGCTCTTCGAGGCCGCAGGCAAGATCGTCTCGACTATCTGGGATAAGATCACAAATACAGAGTGGTTCCAGAAGGGCGCTGAGGTCCTCACAAAGATCATCAACGGCATTAAGAGCATCTTTACGAACCTGGCTCAAACGGCGAGCGATCTTGTCAAGAAGATCACCGACAAGATCACAAATACTGAGTGGTTTAAGAAGGGCTCGGAAATCCTCACGAAGATCATTGAGGGTATCAAGAGCCTGTTTTCCAACCTGGGACAGGCCGCGAGCGATCTTGTCAGCCAGGTATGGGACACGATCACAAATACCAACTGGCTTGACCTCGGCCGCAATATCATCGAGGGTATCGCCAACGGCGTCTCGAACGCGGTCGGCACGCTCGTTCAGGCCGCGAAGAACGTCGCGAACAGCGCGCTCAACACGATCAAGTCTGCGCTCGGCATCTCCTCTCCGTCTAAGGTATTCGCCAAAGAGGTCGGCCGCTGGATTCCTCCTGAATCGGCAAGGGCGTCGACCAGGCCATGCCTGAGCTGACCGACGATATGCGCGCCCAGCTTCAAGACTTGATCGATGATGCGAATATCTCTGTCGCGACCGAAGTCGGCGGGCTCAGCAGCAAGCTCGCGCTCACAGCAAACTCCGGTTCTGGCAGCGGTAACCACTCGCAGACCGTTACCAACGACAACGGAATCATTGTCTATGTGACCTATAACGGCGACGGCTCCGAAGAGGACGCACGCCGCGTAGGTAAGCAGATCGGCGCTGAAACAGCGCGCGGAATCCGAAGAAGGGGGCTTGCACCGACATGACCGGCGATAGCTTTAGCTTCGGCAGATATAACAGCGTAGACGACTGGGGTCTGATGGTGATTGCTACGACTACTTGCTTCCTCCAAAGCGAGCTCGTAAGATCACCATTCCTGGCCGCTCTGGCTCTTATGACTTCGGCGCGAAAACTGGGAAGAGCGCACCTTGCGCATGACCTGTACGCTGACGCGCCAAGTCACAAAGGCTGAGTTTCGCGAGATCATCTACGCCCTCAGCAAAAAGGCTCGGCTCCGCCTTTGGAACGAGCCTGACAAGTATTATATTGCCGAGCTCTATGACCCCGCAGAGGTCCAGGACTACTACCTCGAAACGGGGCGCGAATTCGAGCTTTTAATTTTATCGCCGAGCCGTTCGCGTACGGTCCGACGATCACCACGCCGCTTGAGAACGGGCGCAACAAGATCGCGTATCAGGGCACCGCGGAAACGCCGTGCATGATCGTCCTGCGCAACGTCTCTTCGAGCAACGTTCAAAACATCACAATCACTGCAACGAAAAGGAGTGACTAAGCTATGTATGCTTGCGACTACCTTTGAGACCGGTTTTTGAACGTCTTGCGCGGCGTCACCTTCGCCGCCCCGACAAAAGTCTACCTGGCCTTGTTCCTCAATGACCCTGGCGATTCCGGTACGGCCGGCACAGAAATCAGCTACGCCGGCTATGCTCGCATGGAGATTGCTTTTTCTGAGCCGGCGGTCTCTAACGGCGGTATCGGTATTCAGAATCTCTCTGACATTACCTTCGCGGCACCGGCTGACCCCGCGGGCACCGTGACACATTGCGATCATGGATTCTCTGGTCGGCGGCAATATGCTCGCCCGCAGCGAGCTGACTGAAAGCCTGGTTATCGGCGCGAATGAGCCGCCTGTCTTCCTGGCCGGCGACGTGCTCTTCTACCTGACCGGCAACATGTCGAACGCCTTCAAGACAAAGCTCCTGAATCTCTTCCGCGGCACGTCTATCCTCGGCATCTCCGCGCATTTTTCTCTCTGGAATGGCTCTCCCGAGGAGACCGGCTCCGAGCTTGCCGGCGATAACTATGCCCGCGTTGCGCTGACGTTCTCCGGCGCCGAGCGAGCAGGCAAGCGGCCAGATGCTCGTGCAGAACTCGCTCGCCGTGTCCTTCAATCGTCCCTCGACTCCGTGGGGCGTCTGGACCTATTCGGCAATCTACTCTGCGGCAACGGGCGGCGAACCTGTGTATTTGCAGGAGCTTACCGAGGCGATCACGATCAAGAGGGCTATATGCCGACGATCGACGTCGGCGCGTTGAAGGTGGGATTGAACTAATATGTTTAGCTTTGACCGCTTCAATTTATCCAGGTTTTCGCTGGGAAGTCAGGACAACACAATTCACATTGAGCTGCTTCTCGCTGAAAACCTGGAATCTGTTGCCGGCGTAGCTATTCCGATCGAGACGACCGCCTTCTTCAATGACATCCTCCGCGGTACTGCGCGCGGCGCGATCGGCATTGCTTCGGCCTTCGAGTCGTATGCGGCAATGAACAGCGCCGCGCTTATGCGGGCGAATATCATCGTGAAGGGCCTACTGGGGACACCTTGCAAGCCATGTCTGACGGCGCGCAGAACTCCATGATCGTCAACGTGCTTGCTGAAAACCTCGGGGCGAGCTCGTACGCGAGCGCTGATATTCTCTGGCATGAGGCCTATGCCGACGCGCTTACTTCACTGGCGAGCGTGGTTAAGGATATTTTGATCGACCCGTTGCTTTATGAAGTGCTCGGCTCGGTCTCTGGCGCGGGCACGCAGTCCACGGAGCAGGTCACTGTCACTGTCACGATTCCGCCTGGCGGTGAGCTGCGTATTGACAGCGACACGTTCCGAGGCCTGCGGAATGGCGAGAACGTTCTCGATAAGCAGTCTGGCGACTGGCTCATGCTCGCGCGACCTTCTCTACCTTGACATTGAGAGCGCGATCGGCAATGGCTTGTCTGGTCACTTGATTTATACAGAGAGGTACTTGTGATATGCTTGAGATTTTTGATAAAAGCCGCAAGCGTATCGCGATCGCTGAAAACGCGAGCGGCGTAGAGGAAGAGCGCAAGATCAATAGTCTTTGGTATCTCACTTTTTCGCTTCCGTACAATGACGCAAAGAATGAGTATTGCCAGCCCTTCAACTATGTCCGCTACAACGGCGGCGAGCTTTATCGCATTATGCCGGTCGACGCAGAGATCGCCGAGACCGGTCTTTTTGACCTATCAATGCGAGCACGTCCTCGCGACCTTGATCGACAACGTGCTCTTCGGGTACCACGTCGTAGGCAACCGAGGAACCTACACGGCTGACTGTATTCGCTATGTGCTGAATCGGCAGCGCGTGCAAAACTGGATTCTTTATGAGTGTGACTTCACGGCACGGCAATTTGAATATGGCTGGACGCAGGAAACCTTGCTCTCGGCCCTGTTCTCGATCGCGACGCCGCTCGCCGACTACATGTGGGTAACTGATACCAGCGTCTACCCGTGGCGTCTCTCCCTCAAGTCGATCGGTCTCGGGCAAAAGCCGCAGCTCTATGTGCGCTCGGGCTGGAACATGCTCTCGTATGGTTCTGGTAGCGACCCGCAGCAGATTTGTACCAGGCTTTACCCCCTGGGCTATGGCGAAGGTGTCAATCAGCTCACGATCAAGAGTGTCAACAACGGTCTCGAGTACATTCAGAGCCCGCAGGAGTATATATCGACAAGTACGGTCTTATTGAGCGAATTTGGATTGACCGCCGTTATGAGGACCCCGCAAGCCTTCTCTCCGCGGCGCAAGTCATGCTGAACGAATTGCAGGACCCTTTACAGCAATTTGAAATCAGCTTCGCCGAACTTGACGAGTCCGACTAATGTCGCGCAGATCGGCAAGCGCGTTCGTATTTTGCAGACCGAGCTCGGTACGCAGGTCGATACCTATGTTACCGAGCTCACCTACAAATACGACGACGTACCGAGCAGCAAGATCATCGTCGCAAACAAGAGCACCGATATTGCGTCCAGCGTCGCGGATATGGCTGACCGGCAGCGAATCGAGCAGGCATACGCCCAGGGCGCAACGCAGCTCTACTCGCAATCGCTTCAAGCCAACTGCGACTCGCAGAACGGCGCGGTCATGGACTTCTACCTTCCCGAGGATATGCGAATCGTCAATAAGATCGTCGCGAAGGTCCGCGTCGGCAGCTTCCGCGCCTACTCCAAGGCGACGAAGGCCGCCGAGTCTAAGGTTGTCTCCTCGACGACTGCTTCGCAAAAGACCTATTCAAGCACCTCGGGCGGCGGCTCTACCTCGACCACCTCTTCGGGTGGCGGCCAGACGTCGGGCGCGACGACGCTCGAGTCCTCAAACGTCTTGCCGAGCCAAACAAGTGGGCAGGCCGTGCACAATCATGGTCTTTCTCGCGGCGCGCGGCTCGCGACGACCAGTGACGGCCAAACCATTGATGGCTATGAGACCTTTGTATGGTCTGGCGCGCATGTCCATCCCGCGCATACGCATAAGATCGACGATCACTGCACAGCGTTCGCATTCCAAGTCATTCTCACAACGTCACGATTCCTGGGCATAGCCATAATATCACAATTCCGCGCATGAGCACGACATCACGCCTGGCATCTACTTCTATGGCGGCCCGAAACAGTTCGACCTCTACGTTAACGGCAAGAAAAAGACGACGATCGTCTCGACTGACACCGAACTCGACCTGACGCAATATCTCGTGGACACCAGCTCCAAGCTGATTCCGCGTGGTTCCTGGCTCTCGATCGAGGTTCGGCCGAATGATCTTGCCTACGTCAGTATTGACATGTTCGTCCAGGGCTTCGTGCAGTCCAGGGGCGACGCAACAGTTTAACTCTCAGGAGGTAAAAACTTTGGAGACTATGTATAAGGGCATTCCCCTTCTCTCCGCAGGTCGCCCTCGCCGACGGTATCGGCGCAGGCGACACCACGATTCCCGTCACGATATTTCCGCCTTCCCCGACGCACCGAACCTCGCAACGATCGGCACAGACGAAGACGGTGAAACGATTCTCTATACCGCGAAGACGACGGACTCTCTTTCCGGTTGTACGCGCGGCGTAGAGGGCACGGCGAAAGCTTGGCCTTCCGGTACTACGATCGCCCGCAACTTCACCAACAAGGACTTTGACGCCTTGCAGAAGAATATCCAGGAGGCAAAAAAGCAGGCCGATCAGGGTGTCAGCGATGCCGCTTCTGCGAAGAGCGCGGCAGCTACCGCGCAGAGTACGGCCAATGCTGTGGGCACTGCTGCTTCGGGCGCGCAGAGTACGGCCAACGCCGCGGGTACTGCAGCAAGCAATGCCCAGACTGCTGCAGATAACGCGCAGACCGCAGCGGACAACGCCCAGAGCGCCGCTGATGACGCGCAGAGCGCTATTGACGAGCACGCTGCGGATAAGCAGAATCCGCATGGCGTGACTGCGGCCCAGGTAGGTGCGGCGGCCGCGTCTCACAAGCACGGCAACCTGACGAGCGACGGCAAGCTCGGCTCGACTGCGAATCTCCCTGTTTTCACCGGCACGGGCGGTCTCGCGCAGGCTGAGGCCGTGCTCTCGGCCGCTGCCAAGCTGGGCCGTGGCTACGGCGCTTGCTCGACCGCCGCGGCAACGAAGGCGAAGGCCGTAACGCTTCGGGCTTTACGCTCGTCACCGGCGCGCGATCGTGGGCGTGAAGTTCTCCTACGACAACACTGCGACCGCGCCCACGCTGAACATCAACAGCACTGGCGCAAAGTCGATCTACTACAAGCGGGCGAGGCCGTCGCGGCTGACTTCTCAAGGCCAGCTACGTCTATCTCTTCCAGTACAACGGCACGCAGTATGAGCTCCTGAATCCGGTCGCGCAGAGCGGCGGCGGCTTCTATCCCGCAATCGTCGTGACTGCCCCCACAGGCTCCACGGTGACCGCCACGGACGGTGAGACCTCTCGTGGGAACAGAGGTAAGCGGAAAATGGACCTTCCAGATTCCATCTTATGGCGTGTGGAATATCACCGCTACGCTGAACGGCCAGACGGCTACCACGAGCGTCTCTGTCACGGAGGTCAAGCAGTACACCGTCACGCTGACCTACTTCGCTGCAACGATCGCGGTCACATATCCATCGGGCTCGACCTGTACTTGCTCGAATGGCACGACCACGCTCACCGCGCCGAACACGACCGGCAGCTACACATTTACCGTCCCGAGCGCCGGCACCTGGACCGTCAAGAGCACGAACGGCACGGACACCGCCCAGCAGGCTGTTTCGATCACGACCAGCGGCCAGAGCGCGAGAGCGTGACCCTGTCC
>VOFC01000977.1_pt1 | contig 42000 bp, 52 predicted proteins | sample 5384161 | NCBI WGS metagenome assembly VOFC01 (sample SAMN12384722, study PRJNA508395) | human gut metagenome | isolation source: healthy gut B | host: Homo sapiens
AAATTGATCATAGTCAATACCATCGTAGGAATACCATATGGTTTCGTCACTTCTATAGTCTCATCTATTGTAGCTGCAATGCCTACCGGTCCTGACAGATCATCTGTGGACAGCTTGCCCTGAATCAGCATCAAAAGGCTCTTGATGGTCGCCTTGAACCAGTATCTTACTTCATAGCAGCTGTACTGAATCAGTCCAAAGCCTTTGGCATCTACATGTTCTCCTATGGTGAAGCCCATATAATAACGCTGATCTTCCTCACTGTATTTTGGTGTCAGATCTGTCTCGTATTTCTGACCGTCTCTTTTATATTCCAGATGCAAAGTATCTCCCTGACTGAGAGAGGAAATCAATATTACTTCTCCCTGCAAATGAATCTTTTCTCCGTCAATACGTGTAATAACATCTCCTACTTCCAGTCCTGCCTCGGCTGCGGGATAGCCTTCCATTAATGCATTTGGTAGGTTTCGTAGAGCCGGCAAATCCGACTACGATCAAAGCCAGAAGGAATGCCAGGATCATATTGAAGAAAGGCCCTGCAAATACCGTTGCAATTCTCGCCCAGACATTTGCCTCATTAAATGCCCCCTCCTGTTTTACCGGCTCTGCTCCTTCTTCCTTCGCTTTCTCTGTATATATACCATCTTCGCCCTCAAACATGCAGGCTCCGCCCAAAGGCAGCAGACGCAGTACATATCTGGTCTCTCCTTTGGTGAATTTGCAGATTGCCGGTCCCATGCCGACTGCAAATTCCACTACTCTGATGCCGTTCAGCTTCGCTATCAGAAAATGTCCCAACTCATGAGCAATGACAACGACGCCAAATACAAAGTATAAATACGATTAAAGTCAACAGCATCATTTACCTCCTTATATAACCTGTGCCTTACTAATATTGTATGAAATGCCGGATAAATCATGAATCCGGCACTGAATCTACGCATATCTGGATGCGATTCTATCATAACTCTCTCTGCTTCTGCAGCCAGGATCTCATCTAAAGGATTCTCAACTACCTTATGAGCATCCATACACATCTCTATCAACTCCGGAATCTCCAGGAACCTGATCTTTCTATTCAGGAAAAGGCTGACTGCCTTCTCATTGGCTGCATTAAATACAGTAGGCAGACTGCCGCCTGTGGATGCTGCACGAAGAGCCAGTTTCAGCCCGGTGAAAGTCTCCATATCCGGCTTCTCAAAGGTTATCGTCCCCAATTCATAGAAATCCACTCTCTTACCCTTCATAGGACGTCTGTCAGGATAGAAAAGGGCATATTGAATCGGAAGTTTCATATCAGGAGTGCCCAGCTGTGCAATGATTCCTCCATCCACATATTCTACCATGGAATGAATAATACTCTGAGGATGTACCACTACCTGTATTCTGTCCAGATCCACATCAAAAAGCCATTTTGCCTCCATGACTTCCAGACCTTTATTTACCAGTGTAGCAGAATCAATGGTAATCTTGTGCCCCATAGACCAGTTAGGGTGTTTCAATGCATCCTCTACACGGATGTCTGCCAGCTGTTCTCTGGTTCTTCCTCTGAAAGGGCCACCGGATGCAGTAATCAACAGCTTGCTTACCTGCTCCTTCTTTTCTCCCTGCATAGACTGGAAGATTGCACTGTGTTCGCTGTCTACCGGCAATATGGATACTCCCATCTGTGCAGCCAGCGGCATAATAATATGTCCTGCTGTTACCAGAGTCTCCTTATTGGCAAGTGCAATATCCTTACCCTTCTTAATTGCAGCAATCGTAGGTGATACCGATCATTCCTTACGATTGCCGTAACCAGAATATCAGATTCTTCCATCTCCTGATTCGAATCGCCATGTCCGGGAATCAATTTACCATAGTCCTTTTGATATCTTGTCTTCTCCATCAGGTTACAGGGCTTGCAAATCGCTTACGAAGCCAGTGTCTGTGTTCCAGATCATCCAATCTATTTTGTGAGATAACAGAACCGATTCCACCGATTAATCAGAAAATAACATTGTATCACATGCCAAAAACGATCCTGGTGTCCGGGAATCCCCAGTGTCTTAATCGCAAAAGCCGCCGATCACCAATCTGTGAGGAAGAAACCAAACACTGCTCCTACCCAGTGTCTTAATAGACAGAGCCAAGAATACCTCCAACAGACCCCTCGATAGACTTCTTGGGACTTAACACAGGTGCAAGCTTATGCTTGCCGATCATTACACCTACCAAATATGCACAGGTATCAGAGATCCAGGAACTGATAAAGATCATCCACACCAGATATATTCCATAAGGAAGCTGTCTGGTCAGGAAGATAAAGGATAACATGACCGGTGCATAAATCAGGCAGAAGTATGTAGTCATGACCTGATTGGCTGTGAATTTTGGGAAAGTCAACACATATACTGACATCAGTACCATCAGCAGCAGAATGACCGTAATCATGAAATACGTAGGTGTCTGTGCGAAATAGATCAACAGATAATATACTGCAATTGCCAGAAATCCTGTAATCTCCAGTGCATTGGGCTTCTCTCCTGTATGAATGCCGCAAGCCTTGGTCAACTCCAGAAATGCTATATTGGATATTATATAAAGGGTGATTGCCAGGATAGGTCCTCCCGGCAAAATAGTAGCCAGAGCAAGAATAACCAGAACAACTCCGCTGATTGTCCTTTCTTTACTGATTTTGCCTGCCATAATGCTTACTCCTCCTTTACCAGTCCATATCTTCTGTCTCTCTTCTGGTATGCTTCTACTGCCTTCTCAAGCTCTTCCTTACCAAAGTCAGGCCATGGAACAGGCGTGAAATAGAATTCTGCATATGCCAGCTGCCATAACAGATAATTGGAGATTCTCTGTTCTCCTGAAGTACGGATCATCAGATCAGGATCAGGAATTCCTGCGGTATCCAGCTGCCCTGCAATACTCTCTTCTGTGATCTGATCCGGTGTAAGCTCTCCATCCGCTACCTTCTGTGCCAGGAGACGTACTGCCCTTGTAATTTCGTCACGGCTGCCATAATTCAGGGCAATCTGAAAATGCAGTCCTGTATAATCTTTGGTCGCTTCTTCCAGCGCGGCAATGCTTTCTTTTGATATCATCTGCCAGTCTCGTCTTATCTCCGATAACCCTGACGCACATATTATTCCTGGCAGCTGTCTTCAGACAGGTCTTCATATAATTACGCAGAAGCTGCATAAGTGCATCTACTTCATCCTGAGGGCTGTTCCAGTTCTCTGTGGAGAACGCATATACAGTCAGATACTGAATGCCCATATTGTAAGCCGCTTCACAGACCGTTTCTATATTCTTCGCACCCTGCACGTGACCTGCCTTGCGTGGCAATCCTTTGGCTTTTGCCCATCTTCCGTTGCCATCCAGAATGATTGCTACATGTTTCGGTATACTCATTTGAAGTTGCCTCCTCTATCCATACGCTATACGTTAAAAAGGGGGCATAACATCCCTCATGTATGCCCCTCTCTATAAAGTCATTGCAGACTGCTTATTATACAGTCATAATTTCTTTGGATTTGTCCTCAATTGCCTTATCTACATCCTTGATGTACTTATCTGTAATCTTCTGTACGGAATCTTCCAGATCCTTAATCTCGTCTTCTGAAATCTCAGTCTTTGCAAGCTTCTTGAAAGCATCATTTGCATCACGTCTGATGTTACGGATTGCAACCTTAGCTTCTTCACCCTTCTTCTTTACATCCTTAACAAGGTCTTTTTCTTCTTTCCTCTGTTAATTCAGGGAATACCAGACGGATAACTGTACCATCATTGTTAGTGTGATTCCAATATCAGAAGCCATAAGTGCCTTCTCGATCTCACGGATCAGGCTCTTTCTCCCATGGTGCAATCTGAATCATTTCTTGCTTCCGGAACTGTAATGTTACCAACCTGCTGGATTGGTGTAGGTGTTCCGTAGTAATCTACCTTTAACTTATCCAAAACGTGAGGATTAGCACGTCCTGCACGGATTGTCTGATAATCTGCCAAAAAAGGAAATCATATGCTTTCTGCATTTTCTCTTCGTATGTTTTTACTCTTGCGTCCATATTCTGGTTGCCTCCTACTATAATACTCTTTTATTTGTTTATACGGTAAACCTTTGGTTCCGTTAAATTTACCCTTTAATGTATTGACAATGCTGTTCTCTTCGTTCAGTCCGAATACCCACATAGGCATCTTGTTATCTCTTGCCAGGATAGATGCTGTCATATCCATAACCTGAAGATTCTTTGCTATTACTTCATCAATGGATACTTCATCATATTTTACTGCTGCGGGGTTGACTCTTGGATCATCATTGTATACGCCATCAATTGCTTTCGCTAACAGAATGACCTCAGCCTCTACCTCAATTGCTTTCAATACAACACCTGTGTCTGTAGAGAAATACGGATGGCCCGTACCGCCTGCAAAGAATACTACCTTACCTGCTTCCAGTGCCTTCACAGCCTTATCCTTAGAGAACAATTCTGTAAAAGAGGAACATGCAAAAGGAGTAAATACTTCTGTCTCCATTCCTACAAAACGGAAGATTTCAGATACATAGATGCAGTTCATGACAGTTGCAAGCATACCTATCTGATCTGCTTTGGTTCTGTCAATAGTCTCACTTGTTCTGCCTCTCCAGAAGTTACCTCCACCAATTACGATACCTACCTGGATTCCACTGTCTACAATCTTTTTACCTGTTTTGCCACTGCGGTAACAGTTGCTTCATCAAAACCGGTCTTCTTCTCACCAGCTAATGCTTCTCCGCTTAATTTCAATACAATTCTCTGCATTTTAATAACCATGCCTTTCCTTGGTTTATATTATTTTCTGTTTTTCTTCACATCACTGAAGAAGGAAGTCGGGCTGACATCCGCATAGCACTGAGAGCACATACCTTCGATTACGGCACCGTTGTTGATCTGTACGGACTTGGACTTGATGTTGCCCATAACAATTGCAGAGGTATCCAGAATAACCGGTCCATGCACATCAATATCGCCCTTAACAGCACCTGCGATAACTGCGCTTGTTGCAAAGATATTACCGATTACAACAGAGCTCTGGCCAATCTTGACACTGCCCTTGCTCTTCACTTCACCATTGATCTGTGCGGATTCTGCGTAGATCTCTGCTGCAGAAGAATTACCGTTGATATTGCCTGTTATATTTAATTTACCATTGATTTCTATATTACCATTGATGCTGCCGATCAGATCCATATTGCCACTGCTGATCACATCACCTGTAATGGTCATGCCTGCTGTAATAACCGCAGTATCTGATGATGTCTCTGTAGTATTATTATAAAAGCTCGGCTCTCTGGTACTTCTAAAGTCAGGCTCTGTTTTCTTCTCCATGGAAGAAGCCTGATCAGAAAGATTCAATTCCACTTCGTTTAAAAAGTTCCTCTACTTCATCATTAGCCTGTTTTGCCTGTTCCGGCTCAACTTCAGGCTGCTGTACTGTCTCTTGTACAGGTTCCTGAACAATTGCTGTATCAGCCCCTAAAGCTGCTGCTTCATTATCCAGCATTGCTTCAAGGTCTGCAAATTCTTCTCCGTCTGTCTGTCCAAAAGATCTTCAGAAGAAGTAGCTTCTGCTCTGGCAGTAACGTCTCCCTGTTCTGTTTCTGCATCCTCAGGTACCATTTCATTCACTGCCTGAGATAAATCCTGTTTCAAATCCTGAAAAAAACCCATTTTCACTATCCTCCAATTTTATCCTAAGGTGCTTTCACCCTTATTGTGCCTGAACATGCTGAATTGGCACTGTATCCTCCGTAATCGGCAGCAACACCATATTATCAGACTCCAGTATCTTCTCTAATATAATAGGAAGAGCTTCCACTGTTGTATTCTTGCCCGATGCATCATGCATCAGAACAATGGAAGTATGATGTTCACTCACGTGATTCAATACATTATCTGCTATCTGCTGTGCACTGACATAACCGCTGGCTGCATCTCCACTGGATACATTCCAGTCATAATAGGTCATGCCCTGTTGTCCCAGATAAGCAATGATATCCTGTATCTTATCCTTGCTGACCGTATTACTGCTGCCTCCCGGCAGTCTCACGATCCTGCTGTCTACACCTGTCAATTCATACAGATATGTATGCAGTTTCTCAAGATCCTGACCATACGCTTCTACAGACTCATAAATATCACGATACACGTGGCTGTAGGAATGCATGCCAAGGGTATGACCCTCCTCTACAATACGCCGGTACTGGTCATTATATCCTTCTTTACCAACTACAAAGAATGTAGCCTTCACTCCATACTCATCCAGAATATCCAGAATCTGATCTGTATTGGCACTTGGTCCATCATCAAATGTCAGATATACCTTATGAATACCGGAATCTGCCGGGGTCGTCCTAGAAGGCTCACTCCACACATTCTGATTCTCCAGTGTCTGTACATCCGCAGAGGCTTCTTCCTCTGTAAGTTCCTGCGAATCAGCCGCATTCACCTTCTGCTCCTCCAGCTGTATCTGCATGGAAGCAATCTCTGTCTGCAGCTCACTCACCTGTTTACCAAGTCCATGAAGCTGTACAGCCAGAACAACGCTGATCGTAACAGGTATGACAAACACCATGATCAGCATGATCACAATCAAACGTTTCAGGCGCTGTACACGCCTCTGTCTCTTGTTATTTATTTCAGCCATCAGACTCTTAACCATCTTTCTGTATGCTACGCCAATTATAACACAACCCTTATGCTTTAGAAAAGGGATTTTGTCAAATTTTATGTTTACAATAATGCTTCATTATAGTGGGCTCTCTCGCCGCCTACGAATTTTGCCCTGGTTCTTGCACAAACAATATGTGCGCCGCCTATCGTTGGGTGTTCAATTCTGACAGGTACTGCTACTGCCCTAAGATGCATACCAATCAGGGTATCTCCTATATCAATGCCGCCTTTTGCCTGAATATGCTCTACTGCCACAGGATCCTGCATATGCTTCCATGCAGCTGTGGAGAATGAACCGCCTGCCTTGGGCTGTGGTACCACATTGACTTCTTCATAGCCGAAGCGTTCTGCATCTTTTCTTTCTATAATTAATGCTCTGTTGAGATGCTCACAGCACTGTGTGGCAATGCTGATTTCCTCTTTGGCAAAAGCCCCCTGCATTGCAAGAAATACAGCTTCTCCAAGATCTGCATTGGAATAAGAACCGATTCTGTGAGATGCGATCTCACTGGTTGAGCACCCTGATTACCACCAAATCACCTTTTTTTTTAATTTTGCCTGCTTTAGAAATTCTTCTACAACTCTGACTGCATCCTGCTGTTCCTGTTCAAACATAATATGACTCCTCTTTTCTGTACACCTTCTGATCTTAACTGGTTTGTGTCAAGTGCACGAAGATACAATTCCAGTTCTCTGCCAGCCGTTCCATGGAAAAGGCAGCATTCGCCGGGCTGGTAGACGGCAATGTTATAATATCCCTTCCTGTTATCTTCTCCTGATATTTATGATACAGCTTCGCAGCAGTCGCACCATTTGCATAGATCTGTCTGATGGGAGCCGTGGATAATACCCTGGAGAGATCTGTAGGCGTTACATTCGAGATACTGCTGTCACTGGAACCTATGATATCACATTCTGCAATCACATCCCAGACTGCAATGTGATGTTCCAGCAGGAAACTTTTCTTTTGTTCAATTGTCTCCGGTATCTGCGCCTGTGTCAGATATGCAAGCAGCTTCCAGAACCGGTTCTGTGGATGCCCATAATAGAAATGGTTCTCCTGGACTTTACAGAAGGTAACGTACCCAGTATCAGAATCTGTGAATATTCATCATATATTGGTGCAAATTCATGTTGTACATGATTTTTTTATCTGTTCCATATTTATCTTTTTTCGTCTTTCCGTAACCTGCAAACTTTGGGCCGCAGGCACAAATTTGCCGTGTAAAAACTACCATATATGGTTTTTTTACACTATTTTCCGACTAATCTGCCAATTGCAGGAATTTGCCCTATAATCTCTGTAAAGCCTGTGGAAACCAAAAAGCACTATCAGCATTTCTGCAAGATTTACTGCATAAGAAGGTTCTATTCCTGCGTAAATTCTGCAATTCCCAGCATGATCACATACCCGGATACGATATAAATACCCATGCTGTTTCGTCCAAGGCAGGGAAAATACAGGGAATCCATACCCTTTGCGCTGCTGTAGAATATCTTTCCATAGCAGAATCACAAAACAACTGCCTGAAAGTCCTATGATGAAGCGGTAGCCATCTATTGCAAGCTGTCTGGTAATGTCTTTTCCCAATAATTTGTAACCGGTCAGATAAATAAATACATCCTGAGTGAAGAAAGCAGCAAACAGCAGAATCCATACAAGACCGGCCGCCAGAGTCAGAACGATAGGCGCCTGTTCATATACATTGCAGATTATCTCACACAGTCTGCTGATTGCCTTCTCTTTATTATGCCGTTCAGCCATTCCTTCATGGAAATAAAAGGCAATGATGTAAAAGGCAGCATATATTTATATGCGCCAAGTCCCAATCCATCTGGAATAAAGAACATCATCAGAAAGCCCACAATATAAAAGCCATAACGCATCATGAAACCAGTAATGCATGCACCATACGATCAGGAAGCACCAGAACACTGCCCACAAAAACCACAGATTTTCCAGGGAATTAACTATATATTGAAGCAATCCCTGTCCCAGTCCTGCATGTGGATAGCCATAATAGGCATTCATAAGAAAATGTCTCGATGAATCCAGCGCAGTCCATCCAAATATGGGAATCAGCAGGGATGCCGCCCTTCTGCCCAGAATCTGCAGTTGTTCCCTTCTATCGTCCGTTGTCTTCATACTGTACCAGCCAAGCCAGCCACTTATCAACATGAAAAGCGACATATGAAAGCTGTAGATCAACTGATACAGCCGGTCATCAAAATATGCTTCCTGTAATTTATATACCTCGCCACTGCCCTCCTGGATGCAGTGCCCCAGAACCACAAGACATATTGCAAAGCCCCGCAATACGTCCGGCAATAACTCTCTCTTCTTCCCATCAGCCATTTGTTTGTTCCTATCTTAATACCTTTCGTACACACCTATAACCATACCACATAAGGAAGCATAAAACAAGAAGCAGCACAAATGCGCTGCTTCTCAATAAATAACATATGTTCTTTATCCTAAATGGAACTGTTCTACTATTTTCTTTAACTGTTCTATGGATTCTCTGCATTCCTGCAATCTGTTGTATCCTTCTGCAGTGCTGGTCTGCGTCTGGGAAGATTTCTCTGCAATATCACTGATACCGCTTGTAGACTGGCTCATCATGTCATTGATACCATCAGATGCAGTGGAAATCTCATCAATGTATTTCTCCAGCAGCTGCATGGAATCCTTGGTCTGTTCCATAACATTCTTGAAGTCATCTGAATCTGTTCTGTATTCTGTACCAGACTTCTGGAATTGTGCATAATCATTTACTACCGTATTCTCCAGGAAATCCATAATCGTGGTAATGCACTGTGTCAGACTGGATACTGCATCATTTACTTCCACTACGATACTATTGATATTGCCGACTGTACTTAATGTCTGCGATGCCAGACTGCCAATTTCAGAAGCGACAACTGCAAATCCGCGTCCTGCTTCTCCTGCTCTTGCTGCTTCAATATTTGCATTCAGTGCAAGAAGGTTCGTCTGGGAAAGAAATCTCTTTGATTTCATTGGTCAGATCGTTAATTTTCTGGACTGCTTTGGACTGTTCCACGGCAGCATCTGCCTTATCCTTCATCTGTTCATAGATCTCGTTAGCCTGTTTGCTGGACTGTGTACTGGTCTTCTCCATCGCAGCAGCCCGTGCATACGCCTGATGTGATTGTTCTACTCCATCGAGAGCCATCTGATAAATAGCTTCCGAATTCTGCTTTACCTCTGCAATATTCTGTACGATATGCTGGGTGTTAGCCAATGTCTCCTGCATACCTGCTGCCAGCTCCTGCGTAGCTGCCGAGTTATCCTGCGCAAGATCACTGTTGACCTTCATAATCTCATCCAGTCTGTCTACACCCTCTGTAATGGTCCTATTAGCTTCATCCAGTCTTGCCATAATATCTCTTAATATCTTACGCATCTCATGGACAGCCCTTGCCATAACGCCAATTTCGTCTTTCTGTCTGCGCAGTCTGCTTCCCATTTCTGTTGGTGAGAAATCAAGTCTGGAGGTTTGCTCAATAATCTCTGTTACATATTTTACGGGTTTTGCAATATTATTTCCGACAACAATTCCAAGAACCGAGCATATCAGAAGCGCAATGACAAGTCCTATCAATGTCATGCCTACCAACTGATTTGCTTCCGCATAGACTTCTCCATTCGGTGCTGTCAGTACAAGCTTCATTCCATTATCCAGGTTGAAATAATACATCTGCTTTCTCACACCCTGATAGGTATACAGATGACCTTTTCCCTCATTGGTATCATCTGACAGGAAGGTTACAATATCTGACAATGAGCTGTCCTGCTCTCCCAAGCTGGTTCCATTCTCCAGTTCCTTATGATGCATGACAACACCCTGCGCATTAATCAGGAATGCATAGCCTGTGTCATACATACTGATGGCATCTGTCAGATCCGTAAGTGTACCAAAGTCAATATCCATACCCACAACACCAATGGATGTACCATCTTCTGCATACAAGGGTATTACGTAGGAAATCATGTAGATATTGACATTCTCATTCAAGTAAGGCTCCATCCATAATGGCTCTCCTGCCTCTACCGGCTGATAATACCAGCCTACATGCGCAACGTCACTTGCATCATACATGGAAAAAGTCAGTAGGTGTCAGCAAAGTGAAATTCTCATCTGTAGAATTTCTCGACATGAAAATACCGGATGTCGGATTGGAATACTGTGGATTATATCGACATATGCTGTAACCGCACCGTCTGTATGACTTGCAAAATTAACAGCTTCCTTCTCTATCTGCTTCGTATACTGATCTGCATAATCCTTGCTTTTCTTAAAGGCTGCATAGTCAAAATCCTGCATCACCGCATCACTCAGCGTATTAACAGATTGTTCAATTCTTGAAATAGTACTGTTAATCTCCCCGGCAAAGACCTCACCTGAAAGCTGTGACTTCGCTGCTGTATCCGCAGAAGCCATCTGTGATGAATTAACAATCGCCAGACAGGCTATGATTGCTGCCGTCAGCAGTGAGCAGAACAGAATACCCATTATGATCTTGGTACGTATTGATTTCATAATTTTCCCCTTTGGTATCTTAAGAATCAAAAAATATGATATAACTTCTGTTTGCCTGAAGCAATTTCATTATATCATATTTTCTGTTATTTTAAATAATATTTCATTTATTTTCAGAACTTTTTGTGTGTCAAAAAGCAATCCGCCCATCAATCGAATAACAAAAGGTATGTCTGTATTGTATTCAGGTTATGTAAAAGCCACTACCACAATAATGTATAATTTATGTAAAATCTGCATAAGCATACATTTTCGATACCTTACGCCATCCGGTTGCGAATCCTCTCCCGATTGTGTTATGATATTCAGGTAGAAAATCAGCACCCGCATATCTATTATGCAGGTCATAAGAAAGGCATGGACATATTCATATGAAAAAAGAAAATCTCTGGCTTTCCTACCAGAACGAAGACAAAGAAAAGCTGCAGGCTATCTGCGAGCGCTATAAGAACTGCCTGAATGAAGGCAAAACAGAACGCGAATGTATTGACCTTACAATTCGTATGGCAAAAGAAGCAGGCTATCATGATCTGGCTGACATCATTGCTGCCAAAGGCAAAGTCAGCAAAGGTGACAAGGTATATGCTGTACAGATGCATAAGAGCATTGCCCTTTTCCAGATTGGTGAAGAACCGATCTCCTCAGGTATGAATATTCTGGGTGCACATATCGACTCCCCAAGAATTGATGTGAAGCAGAACCCATTATATGAGAAAGAAGGATTTGCATATTTTGATACCCATTACTATGGCGGTATCAAGAAATATCAGTGGACAGCTATCCCTCTGTCTCTTCATGGAAGAGTAGCCAGGAAGGACGGTACTATGGTGGATATCTGCCTTGGTGAGAAGGAAGACGATCCCATATTTGTTATCACAGATCTGTTAGTCCACCTTGCCGGTGAGCAGATGGGTAAAAAGGCAACAGAAGTCGTAACCGGTGAGAATCTGGATCTGTTGATCGGTAATATTCCTCTTGAAAAAAGACAGCGATACCAGCAAAGAAGAGAAAGAAACAATTAAGGCAAATGTTCTGAAGCTTCTGGCTGATCAATATGGTATCGATGAAGAAGATTTCCAGTCTGCTGAATTAGAAATCGTTCCCCGCAGGCAAGGCAAGAGACTGTGGATTTGACAGAAGCATGGTTCTTTCCTATGGACAGGATGACAGAATCTGTGCTTTCACTTCTCTCTTCGCAATGCTGGACGCAAAATGCAGTACCCGTACCCAGTGCTGTCTGCTGGTAGACAAGGAAGAAATCGGAAGTGTTGGTGCTACAGGTATGCAGTCCAGCTTCTTTGCCAATGCAGTTGCAGAATTACTGGCTATGACAGAAGGCGAATCCGAATTACTTGTTCGACGTGCTCTGGCTAACTCTGTTATGCTCTCATCTGATGTCAGCGCAGGCTTTGATCCTCTCTATGCGAATGTATTCGAGAAGAATAACTCTGCTTTCCTGGCCCATGGCGTTACATTCAACAAATATACCGGTTCCCGTGGTAAGAGCGGTTCTAATGATGCTAATGCTGAATATATTGCAGCACTGCGCAAGGTCATGGATGACGCCAATGTATCTTATCAGTTTGCAGAGCTTGGTAAGGTAGATGCAGGCGGTGGCGGAACTATCGCCTATATCATGGCAAAATATGGCATGAACGTAATTGACAGTGGTGTTGCCGTACTGAATATGCACGCCCCTTACGAAGTCAGCAGCAAGGCTGATATCTATGAAGCAGTGAAAGGTTATCTGGCATTTTTAAACTGGAACGGTAAGTTCTGATACTCCGCTTCATAAAAAGGGGAATGCAGCGCTCGACCTGAGTGTTACATTCCCCTTTTAATTCATACATTATTATACATCAATAAAAGAACTTCTAAACTCCTGATAATTACAAGGCTTTCCAAAATAATATCCCTGACAGTAATTTGGGGAAACCTTCAACATCTTCTCCAGTTCTTTCTGGTTCTCAATACCTTCTACGCATACCTTGACATCCATACCATGTACCATATCACTCATAAGCGAAAGCAGCTTGTATTCGTACTCATTTTCTACCGCCTTTACAGTAAAAGAACGGTCTATCTTGATAATCTCAGGATGCAGATCATTGAGATAATGAAAGTTAGAATAACCGGTTCCAAAGTCATCTAACGCCAGCTGAATCCCCTTCTCCTTTAACCGGTTCCATAATTTGGCAATACGGCTGTCTGCCAGCAGAAGCCCACTCTCTGTCAACTCTATGATCACCCTGGAAGGATCTACCTGATGCTGTTCGATTACCTGCAATATATCGCTGATAATATTGCTCTTTAATACCTGAATATAGGAAATATTGACACTGATTCGAAAATCCGGTACTTTCATCTGTATGTCATGACATAACTCCAGAGCATGATGCAGCATCCATTTTCCCGCCGGAATGATAAGACCTGTCTTTTCCAGTAATGGAATAAACTCCACCGGTGATATCATCCCATACTCCTGTGTATGATACCGCATCAGAGCTTCTGCACCATACAGTGTCTTGCTTTTTGGTATCAAAAAGCGGCTGCAGGTATACTTCAAAAGCCTTCAAATCCATGATTGACAGAATTACGCAGCAGCTTAATCAACGATTTTTTGTATATAAACTTCTCATAATCCTGTTTTTCCAGAACATATGCCCTGTTCTTGCCTCTTCTTTTGGCTTCATTTAACGAAAACTCTGAATACCGCATAATATCAGAGAAATTAAACCCTGTAAATTCAGCTCCTCCAAGAATACCTGCTGACACAGTATAGACCGCCTCGTAATAATTATCTTTTACAAAAGCATCTATTGCTTGTCTTATTTCCTGGTACTGCTCTTCTGCCTGTTGAATACTTCGTCCCATGACATCCAGCACAAGGAATTCATCTGAGCCTGCCCGATATAATGTCTGTCCCGGCAAAATGCAGGAATCAATACATTCTGCTGTCTTTTCGAAGCACCATGTCTCCATAATCACTTCCAAGCTTCTCATTGATTTCCTTAAAATCATCCAGCCCAAGGCGCATAAGATATCCTTCGTTGATTTTCTTCGATACATGTTCTTCCAGAAAAGAACGAAGACTGGACATTCAAGTAATCCACTTACATTATCAGCCTTTTGTCTGGCACCGATTTCGTTAATACAGCCAAGCATATACTCAGGTGTACCATCTTCACTGCGGACAACATATCCTCTGCAATTGATCCAGATAGCCTCTCCTTTCTTCGACATCCATCTGTACTGAAGATTATGAAAGTCTTTCTTTCCATCAAGAATCTCCTGCAGATCCTTCTGTAGCATCTCGACATCCTGCGGATATACAAATTTGGCATGATTGGATATTACATCATGGAATTCCACTGCCGGAAGACTGAAATGCTTTATTGCCTCTGGTGAAATATAGTAATAATCATTCATAAGATCATATACATACAAATAATCATCCATGCATGGATGAAGCATATTAATTACCTTGCATAGCTGCTCTACTGTAATGTCTTTTGTATCGAATTCTCCCACAGTATTGCCTCCTCGTATCACCAAAGTAAGGATATAAAAACACCTGTATTATATCCTTAACCTCTTTATCAACTGTTCTGAATGCATCATTATCACTTAGTAATTATATAAAATATTCAGAACTTAATCAATAGTTTTATAAATTTAAAGATATATTACAGGTATTACTGTTTTTATATGTCATTTCTCTATTGGTGTTGTATCAAGCTTCATAAACATGGTAAAGGCAAAGCCAAGCACGAATCCCACCACGCAGGTTCCAAGAAATCCCCAGAAACCATCCCCGAAATAAACCGGCAATGTAGGAAGCCCCGGGAAAGCAAATGCAATCGCATGTGCACCGGTAAATCCCGTAAGTGCCCCTCCTATAGCGCCCCCTGCGCAGACTGCAGCCATAGGTTTCTTCAGTGGAAGATTCACACCAAACATCGCAGGCTCTGTCACACCAAATACGGCAGATATCACAGCGGACAGGATACGGCTTTTACATGCAGAGTCCTGTACCCGGAAGGCGACAGCCAATGCTGCCCCTCCCTGTGCCATGGCTGCCGCCCCAATGAAAGGAAGTATGGTATCTTCTCCATATAATGCAATATTCAACATAACGATTGGAACCAGACTCCAGTGGAAGCCAAATATTACCATGATCTGTATCAGTCCTCCAAGGAAGAAGCCTGATACATAAGGATTCCAGTCATAGACATAGGTATATCCAGATGCCAGAATGTCTCCAAACCAGGTGCCCATCGGGCCAAATAAAGTCAGAGTCACTACACCGGTCACAATGATTGATAATAATGGAACAAGAAATCCACTGATTATCTCAGGTATAACCCGCTTCCAGAACCTCTCTATAAAATGCAGAAAGCCTACTGCCATCAGTATAGGCAAAACACTGGATGGATACGTTGCCTTTGTCACAGGAATCCCTGCAAAGTTAATCTTCTGCGCTGCATCAAAAGCCTGTGTCAATTGCGGATACAGAAGAACCCCTGCAACAACCACCGCTGTAAATTTATCGCATTTGAACTGCTCTGCTGCCGTAAAGGCAATAAAAACAGGCAAAAAATAGAAAAATGCATCTGCGATGGCATTACAGATCAGATACGTGCCACTATCCTGTGCTATCCATCCAAGACTTACAAACAATGCCAAAAAATCCTTTCATAATCCCCGCTGCAGTCATGATATTGATAATCGGCATAAAAATGGCTGAAATCGCCGCAATAATCCGATTAAGCACTGAATTTCTCATACAGGCTCCTCTTATACGTATTTCGCAAGTGTAGCTTCTACAGCACCTTTACCAGCCAACATTTCCAACAAAATACTGCTCTGTCAGTTCTCCAAGACCTGCCTCATACAGATTCACGCCAAATATCTTCTCATTTGACAGAATCGGTGCTACCTTCTCATGAACCTGTGTATCTCCAAACTTCAAGTCAGCTACATAAGGGCATACGGTGTCCAGCATAGGATCTGCACTCAGTGTAAAAGCCTCTCCCTTATCATCTATGCCACACAGATACCGCAGCCAGCCAGCAAAGACAAGTGGGATTCTCTTTAAGCTGCTTACAGACAGTTCCCCTGAACGCTGATATGCCTTAATCGTCTCACCAAAACGGATTCCCAGCTTCTGAGAAGTATCTGTAGCGATACGCTGTGGCGTATCAGGCATGAAAGGATTCGGGATTCTGATATTTACCACTTCATCTATGAATTTCTTGGGGGCAATTACTCCTGGATTTACTACTACAGGAAGTCCCTCTTCATAGCCTATTACCTCTACCAGCTTCTTCAATACCGGGTTATCCATTTCCTTGGATATCAAGGTATAGCCAAGCAGACAGCCAAATACAGCAAGCGCAGTATGTAACGGGTTCAGGCATGTGCAGACTTTCATCTTCTCGACACGGTCTACCGTTTCTCTTGTAGTGAAGATTACACCGCCTTCTTCCAGTGCAGGTCTTCCATTGGGGAAATTATCCTCAATAACCAGATACTGGCATTCCTCTGCATTGACAAAAGGCGCTACATAAGTATTCTTGCCGGTAATTACAGGCTCCAGATCTTCTACCCCTGCCATCCGAAGCATATCTTCTACAGAAGCGTCCGGTCTTGGGGTAATCTTATCAATCATACCAGGGGAAGCTGACCTTATGTGCATCCTCTACATAAGCCAGGAAGCCTTTCTCTACCAGTCCTCTCTGTTCCCAGCCCTGTGCAAAAGCATGGATTGCCTGATATAACTTGTCTCCATTGTGAGAACAGTTATCCATGCTCACCATTGCAATGGGCAATGCGCCTGCCTGATAACGGGCATATAGAAGTGCTGCTACTTTGCCAATATAGCTGACAGGTCTTTCTGTTCCCTGCTCCATATCCTGAGCAGCTGCCGGTAATATACTGCCCTTGCCATCCACCAGACTGTATCCCTTCTCAGTAATTGTAAAGCTTGCCATCTGCAGACTTGGATTGGTGAATATTTGTGACAGTCGTGTCATGTTCTGTGTATTATCACTGTCCAGTGTCAGCGCTTCCATAATACTTCCTACTACTGTCTTATCTACATTTCCATCGGCTTTTAAAGTAGCCAGGATTCCCAGATTATCATGAGGCTGATACATTTTATCAATGATCTCATAATCATATCCTTCTACTGCAATCAGTCCGGTCTTCATTTTTCCTGCATTCAGCAGCTCCTGTACTACATTTGCCTGAAAAGCACGGAAAATATTGCCGGCTCCAAAATGCACCCAGACAGGATGTTCTGCTGTCTCTTTACGTACCTGTTCCATTGAAAATGCAGGAAGGACAAAGCCTGCCTTCTCCCACTCCTGTCTATGTTCAAATACACCATCATAAGATAATTTCATATTGCTTTTTAACCCCGCTTTGCATTTTTATCAATTGCTTCCCATAAGCCGTTCAGATATGCCGCACCAAGTGCTCTGTCATACAGACCATATCCCGGCATAGCCACTTCACCCCAGATCATACGTCCGTGGTCTGGTCTGATTGGTCCATCAAAGCCGATTTCATAGAGTGCTTTCATGATCTCGTACATATCAAAGCTTCCATCACTGGATAAATGGGCGGACTCTTCAAAGTCTGTCGGAGAATTAAATTTCAGATTTCTCACATGAGCGAAATGAATTCTGCCCTTGAGGGAACGGATCATATCCGGCAGATTGTTCTCCAGATTGGTTCCATAGGAGCCTGAGCAGAAGGTCACACCATTGTGTGGGTTATCTACCATATGCATCATGCGTAGTATATTTTCTTTATTGATAATGATCCGCGGCAGGCCAAATACGCTCCATGCAGGATCATCCGGGTGAATTGCCATATTGATATCATATTTATCACAGGTCGGCATGATACGCTCCAGGAAATATTTCAGATTTGCAAAAAGCTTCTCATTGTCAATATCCTGATACATCTCAAAGAGTTCTTTCACTCTCGCCATACGCTCAGGCTCCCAGCCAGGCATAACGAAACCATTGGAATCAGAATCAATGGATGCAAACATCTCTTCCGGCTTCAATGCATCCACTGCTGCCTGATTGTATGCCAGCACGGTAGAACCATCCGGTCTTTTTCTTGCCAGTTCTGTTCTTGTCCAGTCAAATACAGGCATGAAGTTATAACATACCATATGAATATCTTCCTGTCCCAGGCGTTCCAGTGTTGTAATATAATTCTCTATGTACTGCTCTCTGTCGGGAGAACCAATCTTAATTGCATCATGAATATTCACACTTTCAATTCCTGCAATCGTGAGCCCTGCTGCCTCTACTTCTTTCTTCATGGCACGGATATCTTCCAAAGACCATGCCTCTCCTGGAACAGAATCATACAGTGTCGTAATCACACTCTTCACCCCAGGAATCTGACGAATCTGCTCCAGTGTAACAGAATCATGCTTACTGCCATACCATCTTAATGTCATCTGCATAGAATAACCTCCATATTCTCATAAATAAAAAAATACCTATCCAGGACGATTCTTGCCGTCTCCGAATAGGTATATTGTATCGGATTATTGCAGTTATTTCATTGTAATATTTGTTGTGTAGTTTGCAAAATTGCTGTTCCTGATACATTATAAAATCATATTCCCCATACGCCATATACCTTATGACTTGTTCTACGAGTCTTCATAATCTCCTCCAAGGACTTTATCCGCATAATCTACCAACAGGCGAAGCCGGCTGATCTCCTCGTTCAGGACCGTCCTGCCTTCCTGTGTCAACTGATAAAGTCTCTCTTCCTCTTATCTTCAGGATCATCACTTTCTATCTCGATGATCCATCCCTTCTTCAACATATTACTGACAGCGCCATACATCGTTCCTGAGCCGATCTTCACATTGCCATCTGATATCGCAGCCACCTTCTGCATGATTCCATAGCCATGTCTTGGTCTGTCATACAGACATAATAATATATAAAAATAGCTCTCTGTTAACGGTTCCTGCTTCTTCATTCTGTTTCCCACACCTTTCAGTGGTTGATTTTACGCTGATACCTTACCTGCACGCATCCCCTTCGTGAGAGGATATAACACTGCTGCACTGATTACTATGATGATAATTGCTACCGGCACTGTCGGTACACTTTCCGGTAATACTGCCAGCAATGATGGCATAAAGTTATTGACCATATGCATCAGAATACATGGATATACGGATTTCGTTCTGTATGCTGTATACCCAAGTGCCAGTGCCAGAGGAAGTACATACAGTCCCTGCATGATATTCATATGATAGATTCCAAACAGAACCGCCTGAATGATAATCGCTGCCACAACCGGTAAATTCTTCTCAAGCAATCTGAAGATAATACCTCTGAAGATCAATTCCTCTCCAATCGGAGCGATGATCACTACTGTCAAGGCTGCTATCAAAGCACTGCCACTCAGAGAAAATCCAATTAATTCCTGATATGTTTCCATGGAACCCGGAACCAGCGCACCGATGATCTGAGACAGCAATAAAGCAATTCCGTAACATCCAATTGCTGTAACCACTACAGTAGCAATATTCCTTCCATTGATAAGCTCCTTAAAATCCTGCTTCTGCTGCTGGGTATACTTCTTCACAATGCCAAAGCGATACCATAACAGTGCTACTGCTGCACAGATTATTGTCGTAATCATAAGCAGATCCGTCATAAAGCCGGACTCTGAAATCTGCTGCATATAAAGTTCCTGACTCATCTCAATATCTCCGCCAGTCTGCGCCATGCACTTCACCATATACACACCCGCACCAACACCACTGACCGTCACCTGAATCGCCAGAAAAGCCAATAATGTCAGAAGCGCCAAAACCACACCCTTGACCGGCTTCTTCTTAACCTGCACAGCCTGCTGTTCCTGCTGCACTGCTACATTCATATTATTCGTATCCATACTACCACTCCTCATTTCCGCGTACTCACCTTGCGCATTGCAACCCGTGTCCAGTACGCACAAACACAGATTCCATGTGTGAAACTTCAACTCCTTCACACCATGCCTCTCTCTAATGTATCGTCACCTGATATGTCGTGCAGCGATATATCAGGTGTTGGATATATCATAGCACGACATATGTCGAGTGTCAACATATTATTTAAAATTTAAGTATCAAATTTAAGTAGCTATTCAAAAACCTATACGCAAAGTCTCATCTTTGATGCTTTACTTTTGCTCATAGGGTTACTTCGCTATGCAAAATATGCTACACTATATCTAACTAAAAATAGATTCTCTCCATTCAAGCCCCGCTCTGAATGGAGAGTCACTTTCACGCAATTACGGATACAGAATCGAACAGATTCAACAATGCAACACAGGCACGCTCTCAATCCCCAGAAAGGACACCCCATGCACAAGAAAGACCTCCAGACCACCTTTAGTACAAGGCAATTCATGTATTCCGAGGACTTTGAAGTCTATTACTACAGTGACCTGCCCCTGAAAGCAGTCAGTCCACATACACATAATTATTATGAATTCTACTTCTTTCTGGAAGGAAATGTAGATATTCATGTCGAGGATAAAACATACCATATCAAAAATGGTGATTTCCTGCTGATTCCCCCACATGTGACCCACTACCCGGTATTTTTGGATCATACAACACCATACCGCCGTTTCATTCTGTGGATCAGTACCGATTACTGTAACCGCCTCATGGAATCTTCTTTAGATTATGGTTATCTCTTACAGAATGTCACCACGACACACAATTATTCCTTTTCCAATGATGTCATCACCTTTAACCGCATCCAGTCCCAGATATTCGAACTGATCGAAGAGGTAAAAAGCAACCGTTTCGGCAGAGATGCCAAAATTGCCCTTCAGGTCAATTCTCTGCTTCTGTATCTGAACCGGCTGATCTACGAACGCAGCCACATGGCTGGAGCTTCTTCTGAGAAAGAATTACATCTGGCTATCTGTGATTTTATTAACAATCACCTGGAAGAAGACTTATCCCTAGAGCGCCTGGAAAAAGAGTTTTTTGTAAGTAAATATTATATTTCCCACACCTTCAAAGATAAGATTGGACTCTCTCTCCATCAATATATCAGCAAAAAAAAGATTGCAGGCCTGTCGGTCTGCAATCGCAAGCGGAGCCTCTATCAGCTCCACGTATGAACTATATGGTTTCAGTGACTATTCTGCATTCTTCCGTGCTTTTAAAAAAGAATACGGACTGTCACCCAAGGAATACCGGGATATGACTACTCTTCTGTCTTGATAATTCCTGTTACATCACTTATTGTATTATTGTCAATTCTGTTGCGGATCTGCTGCATACGCTTATCCAGCTGGCAGATAAAGGTCCGCACAGTATTTTAACTCTTCTGAAATGCTCTCTGCATTCTCAACGTCTTTCTTGTATTTCATCTTATGCTCAAGGCTTGCCCAGAAATCCATCGCAATCGTGCGGAACTGCACCTCTACACGCATATGCTTCTTCTCCCCGGTAAGGAATATGGGAATATCCAGTATCAGGTGCAGACTCCTATATCCATTAGGCTTTGGATTCTTAATGTAATCCTTCATCTCAATCAATATGATATCATCCTGCTTCAACAGGCATTCCACCAGCTTATAGATATCTTCCGGGAAAGAGCAGATTACGCGGATTCCTGCAATATCATTCAGATTCTTTTCTATATTTTCTATGGAAAAAGTTATCCCCTTTCGCTGCATTTTGCCATAAATGCTCTCAGGACTTTTTAATCTGGCTTTGATGGATTCAAAGGGATTGCGGCTGTTCACCAGTGCAAGCTCCTTATTCAGTACCTCCAGCTTCGTCTGTACCTCCAGCATCGCACATTCATACTGCATCATAAGATGCATGAACGGCTCCAGATATTCTTCCTTTAATTCTTTGATTGCCCCTAATTCTGTCTTCGTATCCAATCTGCTTACCATGCCCTTCTGTCTTATTTACTTGTAATAATAACTATTCAGAACCCCATTCGCAAAATCGCTGTTACACATACCCGAATCCCAGTATGGTAAATTTCTTCTCTTCGTCTCCTGCTGCCATACGGATTTCTACCGTATGCTCTTCTGCCTGTTCTTCACTGAACACCAGCAGCGGATTACAATGCGTCCATCCGTTCTTATGCGGATCAGCAGTCAGCTTATATTTACCATCCACATACACATCTGCCTTTCCTACATCAATGGCGGCAGAATCCTTATTGATCAGGAATAATGCCCTGCAGGTTATTTTCATGACAAACGTGTCATTTTCTGTACTTTCTTTATACCAGTTATTTGGAAACTGTGCCACAGGTTCCAGTCTGTCATCCATCTCCACTCTCTGAAGATCTGTATCTATGCTGTCATATGCACCACAGCTTATGCTGACTCCCTGGGGAATCTGCTTCCTGTCAAGAAGCTTCACCTGTTCAAAAGTCGCTGCCCTTTCCCCATTGGTTCTGGATTGCAATACGACTGTCTAACAATTCATCTGTATGATCTGTTCCCTCATATGCTGCTGCCTTGTTCCACAGGTTCATGAGGCAGTCTGCCATGATACGATGTCCCATATTGCTGGGATGATATATATCATAAAAGAACTGATTCTTCGACAATACTCTGCCTTCTTCTCTGGTCAGGCGAAACTGCGGTGTAACCGCATTCTTAATGCTGACCATGGGCAATTCATAGGTCTCACCCACAATCGCAAGCCGATCCTGAAGATTCCAGTCATATGCAAACACTGCAAAAAGCAATACCACCGCCGGATGCCACGGCAATGCAAGAATCTTACGGACCAGACTTTCATAACATACGCCTTTTGTCTCATCGCCTTCATCATTCACAGCAAATTCTACCACTACAATATCCGGCTTAACAGTGCCATCTCTCAATACATCCCCTGTCAAAAACGCAGCATTCCAAGCTCTGAGGGTGTGCCACCGACCCCGGCTTTTACAAAATGCACATTCTTACCTGTACCAAAATGCTCTGCAAAAGACTGATATGACCGATATGCATAGCTCTGGTGGTCAATGGGGATTGCACCTGCTCCCTGTGTAATAGAGCCTCCAATGTAGGCAAGTGTCACATCCTCTCCCTGCTTCGCCTTATGGATTGCCGCCGCAATCCTGGACATATTGCCGGTCTGCATCAGGGAACGTTCTATCATCTGGCTATATGCAGGGCTGTCTGTGTCTACTGCTTCATCTTCCACAACCGGTGGCGCTGTATAGCCATCCTGCAGATAGAATCTGACACTGACTCTTGCCTGCAATCCACTCTGTGGAAATTCAAAACGAATCTGTCCAGGTTCTTTATCATCCTCTGACCATACTGCATCATCCAGTTCCAGGATACGCTCTGCGCCATCTCCCCATGTATCCAGATAAAGCGTTGTTCCCGATACATAAGGATCTGTCTTTCCATACATCTGAAATGCAAAACGTACCTTCTGTGTTTGTGACACAGGTGTCACAATATCAGCTGTTACACCAATACTGTGCACCAGTTTACGAAACCCTTCGGTTGTCTTTAGAAGCTCCAGTATCTCTTCATCTGTCACATTTCCTGCTATCTGTGCACTGTTGATGAGCCTGTTATCATTCTCATAAATAAACTGAATGCCTCTGCCGTCTGTCTGTTTTGCACCGAATATCTCCTTCTCCTGCATAATATAGAAGAAGGGTCTCTTTCTGGTCGGATCCTTGGGTGCTGCCGGTCCCTGTATTGTCGTCATATCTATTGCCTCCTGTCGTTTCGTTCTAATCACTGCTGTAGCAGTCTGTTACTTATCTACAGCTTATCACGATTGTCTTCAGGCTGCTTCTTACATATTGCCATCTTCTTATCAAAATACGTAATTCTATCTCTTCACTGCCCAGCGCATCTTCGTAGATCTGGCTCTGCCATTGTTACGGCATTCCTCTGCGCTTGGACGAATCACATCCTCTGCAATCTCACGAAAGATTCCTTCCTTATAATATTGCTTGAATGCTTTCTTTACCATCCTATCCTCTCCAGAGTGAAAAGTCAATATTGCAACTCTGCCATTGGGCGCCAGCACATCCGGGGAGACTGTATAAGAATTGATCCAACACCTCAAATTCGCTGTTCACATCAATACGCAGCGCCTGAAAAACACGCTGGCAGCTCTTCTTTACAATATCCTTCTTTTTCTTTATTCTCCGGTAAAAAAAAGCCAGTGCTGTCTCGATGGTTTCCCTAAGCTTCGTCGTTGTATCAATCCTATGCCCTTTCTTCATTTCTTTCATAATGGCAGATGCAATCTGTTTCGCATAGGGTTCATCCGAATTCTCAATGAACATACCAATCAGTTCATCTTCTGACACCTGTGTCAGTCTCTCGGCTGCACTTTACACCTTTCTGGGGATTCAGTCTCAAGTCCAGTGTCCATCCAGCTTATAGGAAAAGCCACGCTCCGGGTTATCAATCTGCATAGAAGAGACACCCAGATCAGCCAGCATAAAATCAAAAGGTCCATACTCCTGTGCCACTTTGGCAATATTGGCGAAATTCTCCTGTATAGAAGTGAAGATATCCTCTCCAAATCCTGCATCCCGCAGTCTCTGCGTGGTCTTCACGATCTCAATAGGGTCTACATCCAGCCCATATAGGTGTCCCTGTCCCTGCAACTGTTCCAGCATCTTTCTGGTATGTCCGCCATATCCCAGGGTGGCATCCAGTCCCTTCTGCCCAGGCTGTATCTGCAGGAAATCAAGGATTTCCTTCACCATAATGGAGATGTGCATTCCTGCCGGTGTTGATCCCTTGCTGATTACCTTCGCCACTGTATCCGCATATTTCTCCGGGTTCAGTTCCTTATATTTCTCCTCGAACTTACGAGGGTGTGTTCCTTTATATCGTGGTCTTCTTTTTATGTTCTTCCATATTAATAACCATGCCTTTCTGTAACCTGCATACTTTGGACTGCAGACACAAAGTTTCCGTGTGCAAAAACTACCATATATGGTTTTTTCAAATTCACTACTGGAAATATACCATATGGCTCTCAATATTACAACCGGCACAATTGGCATGTAGTTGTAATTTTCAAAAAAAAAACAATTGCCCACTTCATGAAATAGTGTATAATTATATATATACTGTCTACTAATTAAGAAAAAGGATTATATATGACTTACAAAAAAAATATCCAAACATACTTTTATTATTCTGATTTTCGCCTTGTCTATGGTCATACTGGCTGTATTCCGGTGTTCTTTCCTCATCCGTGATACACTGACCCTGGAAGTAAAAGAGAACCTCAAAGATGTAACTGCCCAGAATGCATTGGCCGTGACCCAGGAGCTGACAGATAAGTTCAATCTGCTCAACAGTCTCAGCAGCGGAATAACAGATGTCTCCAATGACAGCGAAGAATACATTCAATATTTAAAAGTTTATACAGATACCTACCGTTTCAAGCGTATCGGGATTATTGACAGACAGGGCATTACGACTACTACAGACGGATACAGGCAGGACTTGTCTTTCCGGGATTTCTATCAGGACGGCATGAAAGGACTATCCGGAATAACCAACAATATAACCGATGCTGTCGGAGATGTCCATGAATCCATTAATGTATTCAGTGTTCCAATCTATAATGCTCAGAATGAGGTTGATGGCGTTCTCTATGCCACATACTGTACAGAGAATTTCAGCGAGCTTGTAAGTATCCCTTCTTTTGATAATCTGGCAATAAGCTGTATCATCAATCAGGACGCAGATTTTATCGCCATCTCGGACACTGCTCCCGATGACCTTCGCAATGCAGTTAATCTAATGGATTATCTGCGTCAGTACAACGAAGGCCATGAAACAACAATTTCTGTTGTACGCCAACACATGGATGATGCTTCTGAACATGTTGGTTCTTATACCAATCAGGATCAGCGCTATTATTATTGCATGGTTCCACTGCATAACCTCCGTTCAGACAGGCAATGGTTTCTTTTTAACGATTGTGCCGGAACAGGTTCTGTGGAATATGGCAAAAGCCCATTAATTTCTATGTCACCAGACTCATGCTTATCATATTTGCCATTTCAGCCTGCAGCATCATCCTTTTCCTGTATTTCTACCGTAAACAGAAGAAGGAACTGTTGGAACTGGCTTATAGTGATTCCCTGACAGGTGGGGACAACTTTGCTGCATTCCAGGAGAAACTGGCTAGGAACAACTATGGCAGGATTTACTATGTAGCCCTTGATATGCAGAACTTCAAGATTATCAACACTACCTGTGGTGTTACCAAAGGTGATGAAACTCTTCGTGAGATATGGAAGGTGCTTTGCAATAATCTGCATTCTGATGAACTCTGTACAAGAATCAGTGCTGACCGCTTCTTCTTCCTGGTCTGTGAGCCGGATAAACCCAGTGTCGAGGTGAGACTTAATAAGCTGAATTCCGATCTGGAAGCAATTTCTTCCAGGTTAAATATCCCAAGGCTCTTCCCATTGATGGGTATATACGAAACCTCTGACCATAAGGATCCAGAGCAGATATACGGTAAAGCGATTCAAGCAAAGTCCTTGATTAAGGGACTTCGTACCAGACATTATGCATTTTATGATGATCTTGATATCGACCAGATCTCTGAAAACCACAAAATTGAAGATGATTTTGAAAGTGGTATCCAGAATAAAGAGTTTCAGGTCTGGTATCAGCCCAAGGTCGATCCGTACACTGGAAATCTTCTGGGCGCAGAAGCATTGATCCGCTGGATCAAACAGGACGGCAGCTTGCTTCCACCAGCAAATTCATTCCACTTTTTGAGAAAAATGGTAATATTGCTGCATTGGATGAATATGTATTCCGTGCTGTATGTGAGCAGCAGCAGAAATGGCAGCATGACGGTATTCCGCTCTATCCTATTTCTGTAAATATTTCCCGTATCAGTCTCTATTTTGGAGATATAGTACAGAAATACAAGGATATCATTGACAGCTATCATCTGGATGCCAGATATCTGCCCTTGGAGATTACAGAAAGTGCAACGGTCAACAATTCAGAAATATCCAGTCTGATCGATCAGTTCCACAATGCAGGCTTCACCCTGTTACTGGATGATTTCGGAAGTGGTTACTCTTCCCTGTCTTCTCTGAACGTCATGCATTTTGATACGATCAAGCTTGACAAGAGCCTGATTGATTATATTGGGGACTCCAACGGAGAGAAGCTGTTACATTCCATTACCCATCTGGCACAAAGTCTTGGTATGAGCATTACTGCAGAAGGTGTCGAGACAGCCAAACAGGTAGAATTCCTGAAAGTAGAACATTGTACAGACATTCAGGGCTATTATTTCTCCAAGCCACTACCGGTTGAACAATTTGTACAATTTATGAAAGAACATGGAGAGGCACGTTAGGAATCCTAATGTGCCTCTTTCTATCCTGATCATCCAATCAGCTTTTTGTTTCAATGCAGTGAACTCTTCCTGTGTAATAGCACCGGAATCCAGCAATGCCTTGTACTTGGCTATCTGTCCTGCAACATCAGGTACTGCGTCAGACTGTGCCTTTTCCTGCTTATCATATGTAACCTTCGCATCCGGGTTCGCAATTCTCATCAGATGTTCTGCCAGATCACGCATTTTATCCACGCTGGTCTCGTAATCAATCAAATAGGAATCCGTACTTGGATGCTCTTTGTCAAAGGATGGAGCCTTGACCTTCCACTTTTAGAACCCCAGTAAGCGTGTTTTAACACAATCTCTACTTCAAAGTTCTGGAATGGTCCTGCTGTGTTAAATCTTGGCTCTGACATTCTTACAGTAGAGCCTGAATCAGAATTAAGCACCGACGGCAGTGCCTGGTTAGGTCTGTTGGCGTTCTGCTGCCTCTCCATCTCTTCCCGTCTTTCTTCTCTCCACTCATAGTCGCGTCGCTCTCTCATGAACTGTTCGATCTGTGGTTCCATCTCTTTTACACGCTCAGGCACTTTGCTCGTATGACATTTCAGTCCATTCGCATCTCCCTCAAACAGAGGCGCGTTATCTTCCAGAATCCTGAAATTCTTCAGATTATTGGATTCCATGACCAAGGCTGTATCTATGCCGCTTAAACGAAACAGCCTGTGTGCAGTGTCCAGTACCAGTGCTCCGCTAAGGAATCCGAAATCATAACGGTAATCCTCCTTGAACACATCCCTCAATACCTGATTATCATCATAGTAATTCACGTACTGTACAAAACTCTTGACATCCATCTTATCCACTAACCCTGAAGGCAGGTCAACCTTGGCTGCACATTCCTTGCAAATAGGCATGCCTTCTACTGTTGTCGCCAGAAGACGCGGGGTAGGCTTTCCACATACAGGACAAAGCTTCTTATTATTCGTAAATAAACCCATAATGCTTCTTCTCCTTTAATCTATTAAAGTAGAACCGAATACAGAATTCAGATACAGACAGCCACAATATCCATCCTCATTCAACAGATCCATTACCGGGTAGCCGGCTGGAATCACTGTCTGATATGTATTGCCGTTCCATTTATATATTATAACATATGTTATATCTGTTCTGTTACTGAATGCCGCAAAAGTCTTACGATTAAAGCTGATCAGATCATCTGCCTCCAGAATGCAGACACCATTCTGTGGAATTGTATTAACTACCTGCTGGAACTCCTGCTGTTTCGTAGAATACCAGGTCTGTGGAATTACCACGATTTCTGTATCCTCTGCAACTGTCAGTATGGATGTTTGCTGTGAAGCTGACGGTGTTACTGTACCAGGTGTTGGTGTCGGATTCGGGGTTGGTGTTGGATCCGTGGTCTGATCCTGCTTAATTGACTTGAAAATCGCAGAGATATTGACACCGCCACCCTTTGGTACTGTTATCGAATAAGTACCATTGTCGTTTTTGATTACAGGTATATTTTCTCCGCCTGCACTTACACTATCAACCTCATAGCCATCATTTGCCACAACACTGAATGTCAATGTCTGACCTTCCTTTGCTTTGGTTAATTCGTCTGCAATATTTATCTTACCATTGGAGGTATCCTGTTTTCTAATGGCATATTGGAGCTTTTCCATTAAGATCTTTTCAGCTAAATTACTCGCTTCTTTTAAACTAAGCCCTTCACTTTCTGTATACAGACGCAGTAAAGTATCTGCATTCATCTTGTAAACTGTCATTTCAGGTAGCGCCGCCAAGATTTTATCTATATCTTTATATTCTCGATAATTAATACTAATAGCAGTCTGGGCATCTATTGTACCAAGTTCAAGTTCGCCTGTTCCCTGGTCACCATATAGACTAAGAAGGATACCTACATCATTTGAGCTGATTTTTCCTAATGCCTGAAGCTTGGAACTGTTATCCATCCAGATTGCCAGTTTATTTCCTGATACATCACCCTTTACAGTTGCTTCTGCCTGCTCCAATATATCCATAGCACAGCCTTTTGTGGAATAGACATTACCATCTACTACAATCAATGCATCCTTGCCTGCAATATAAACAGCTTCTTTTTCAGATGATATATTACCGCCTACTTCTATATCCGCTTCTGACCCTGCTAATATCCCCCAAGCGTTCTTAGCTGTAACGTCCTTGGTAATTTTAATAGTACTTTCAGTCGTTTCTATTATGCCACCTAATGTTATTCCAGCATTGGAAGACACGCTTCCATCAATTGTGATGGTACTGCCTTTTCTTGCATTGATTGCTGACCCTTTCTCAGAATGTACATCACCATTTACAGTCACATCTGATCCATGGGAATCAATAGCCCAGCCTTTTTTGGGAAGTAACATTTCCATCTACGGTTACTTTGGAACCATTATCTGCCTCTACTCCATCTGCCCACTTATCAATATAAGTACCACCTGTTTGTCCTTCATGAGTCTGGTTATCACCTTTTGCTTCCACATTGCCAGTAACTTCTACTGTGGCATTGTTATTGGCACTGACTCCGGCACTTCCTGTACCACTTACGGTTACATTGCCCTTCACTGTCACTTTTGTATTACTACCATCAGCTGTAACACCATCGGATGTCTCACCTGTTGTTGTTACATCACCCGTAACTGTAGTATTTTTCCCTGTTTCACCTACTATTCCTTCATTACTGACTGTTGCTATATTTCTATTTTCTGCTGCCCCATCTTTTGCATCACTTTCTTTATTACGGTTATCATCAACCTGGGATTCTTCATAATCTCCACTTCCAACATTCTCATATGTACCATTACTTTCCTGTGCATATACATCTGTAACCGGTGACATAACAAGTGCAATAATAAGTCCTAACGTCAACCATTTTTCTCTTTTCATGTTTACCTTATCCCTTCTATTCATCTCATTCCGGTATCTGCGAAACGCAATTTTATGCATACAGAATTGTATGGCTTTCACAAATGCATAAGCAGGCACTGTACAGCCGTCAGTACTTAGGCGCTGTATTTTAGCGCCTTATGTACTGCTACGAGCTGCAGCGCGTAGCGAGAGCGGCCTGTGTTGCATTGTAAAAGCTGTACAATTCGTGCCACGCTTTATACCCGTTTCGCAATTACTTACATCTGATATTTTCCAGATAACTGCACTGTTGGAATCCCATGATGCCCGCAATCAGTTTTTGCAGGCATCATACAGACAGCTCTGTTGAATTTGGTAACAGAATCATTATAGATGAGAGTACTGGTCTGCAGCATCCGTCCATAGCTGTCTACAGCTTCCATGAATTTGCTGTAGTCCTTATTCTCATTTATCTCGGGATGCTGTCTGACCATTTTCTCCAGCTCCTCCAGTACAGATTGAATCATCTTTTCCTGCTCCATGACTTCACCTGTTGTAGATACTGATGTAATGACGCATCTGTGAAAGTTCACCTTGGCAATCAGATTACATGCCGTACGGACATCATAGTCTTTTGCCTGATTCAAAGCAGCTGCCAACATATCATAGCGTGAAGAAAGCTGTACCCCAATCTGATTTATGGCACTTTCAACATTTTCATTCATTACTGTCAGTCTGCGCCGGGTTGAAACCACCCAAAAGGAAACAATGCAATCAGCAGAATAACAATAATCAGAATTTCCATGCAGTGCTCCTTTCAATTACTGCTGTACGAAATAAACTCCATTATTCCCTGAATCATCAGAAAGAGCTATCATCGTCAATCCATCCATATCTGTGAAGAAGCAGGCATATATCAGGTCACTTCCATTATTATCGAAAACTACCGCTACAAGTCCGTCATCTCTGACCTCATAGGTTCCATTGAGAAAACCTCCGCCCTGTACCATCTGTGCATTTCCATTTCCATCAAATACAAAGGAAAGCTGTCCACCATAAGTTGATGACAATGCTGTATTAAACTCATCCTCTGTCATCTCTGTACCATCAATCATACCGCCTGCAAAATCCCAGGTCGTATCTGCCAGATCAGGTATCTCCTCCATTGTCAGGTGGTACAGGATTCCATCACTGTCTGCTGCTTCACTGTCTGTTGAATCATTAACTGTTACTTCTTCTGTCGTTACTGCTTCTTGCACAGTATCTGACATTGTGCTGACCTCTGTCTGTGTAGATACAGTTGCGCTGTCTGCTGCTGCATCATCGCCGCCACAAGCTGCTAATGACAATACCAGCATACCACTTAACATCAAACCAACTAATTTCTTCTTCATAATTTACCTCTCCTTCCCCTTTTCGGGTTTTCTTTTATTTGTATGAGTGTATTGTAACGCACTTTGACAGATAATTGTGGACTCTGTCATGAATCGACCGCAAAATGCATTGAATCGACAGGCAAATTATGTTTACTGCATAAAAAAAAACAGGTTTTACCCTGTTTTTATAATGAAACCCTTAAAATAAACTGTCCATTCTCGGCGCTGAAAGAATAAAGACCCCCATAACGCTCTACTACTGCACATATACTGCGTACACCAATCCCATGTCCCTGCCCGTCTGGTCACTGGAATTTCATTTACAAATTCCACCTTATCCTCACAGGAATTCCTGATCTGGATGAAAAATGTATCTTTCTGCTGATATGCCATAACATCTATGGCTGCCGACAATCACTTTGCCTGCACCTGCATACAGGCATGTAATGCATTTTCCAGCGCATTGGACAATAACACACACAAATCACTCTCTGATACAGCGAGCATGGTTGGAATCTGCGCCTTTATCTCCATTGATATGTCCTGCTTATGTGCTTTGTCAGCAAAAGCCGACAAAATCAGATTGGCTGTTTCATTCTCACAATAATTCTGAACTTTGTAAGCATCAATTTCCGAGCAGACTTCATGAATATAATTCTTTGCCTGATCCAGTTTGTCATTTTCCATGCAGGCTGACAGATATTGCATATGATGACGCAGATCATGACGATAGGTACTGGCACTCTTCTGTGATTCCCGCAAGGAGTCTATCTCCTGACTGCCTGTGCGACCTGTAGATTCAATATTCCCTGCGTCTGTTCCAGCTCATTGCGGATCTTCTTCTCCCTGGAGGTACGCAGTACAAAAAGAACAGATATGCCCCACTGCATACAAAGGGCATAAATTCTACTGCAAGAGTCGTGCCTTTTTGACAAGGAATCCGTATAAATACGTGTCAGGTAATCAAATCCATATCCTAACAGGGGAATCACTCCAAACTGAAGCTGAAGCCTCTTCGTTTCCCTGGCAAGTGTACGCACTGCGGGCGATACGAACCATATCAGGAACAGTAATAATGGAAAAGTCACAATCAATTCAGCCATGTCCTGCCCTGCATAGATTTCCGGTATTACCGCTACGATTGCCAGTGCAATCCATCTTCTTAGCTGACAGCACAGGTACGCTGTCAAGACTGAAACGGCCGGCCACAGCCATTCCCGATTCATAATACAAAGCACCACTGCCAATGGCGCATGCGTAATAAGCGGATACAGATACCTGACCACATCAGAGCTTGTCTGCTGATAGATGATTGCCTGAATCAGCAGAATCATTAACATACTTACCACAAGACTGATACGTTTGTGCTTTGTCCAGACAATATCACAAAAAGATGCCGATAATATCATGCCAAAGATTCCTACCGAAGCACTGTTCAATAAATAAATAACATCTGTCATGATATAACAACCTGCTTTCTGTCAAATACGTACTCCAGATATACATTCTTAATATCGGAGCATTTTCCGTGTGGAACAGGAATCTGCACATGGCTTGTCATTGTGATTGCCCTGTTTGATATGTTCTGTATGTATTCCATATTGATCAGAAATGATCTGTGCGGGCGGAGAAAATTGTGGTATGGCGCAAGCTGACTGCTCAGCTCATCCAGACTGCCGCTGCTCTCCAGCACCTGCCCATTCTCCAGATGAAATGTCAAGGTACGTCCTATTACCTCACAATACTCCAGCTTGCTCAGATTAATTCTGGTGATACCGCTCTTACAGCACAGCACCAGAGCATTCTCCTGCTCTTTCTCACATTCTGAAGTGACTGCATCCATCAGGCGGAAGAAGCTCTCTGTCCAGATAGGCTTGAGCTGATAAAAAAATATGCACCTACCGTGTAAGATTGCACCGCAAATTCTGCTGAGGATGTCAGAAAAAATTATCTTCATAGTCTCATCATACTGCCTGATTTCTCCTGCCACATGGATTCCATTCTCACCGGGCATAATAACATCCAGAAACAGAATGTCAAAACGCACCCCTGCTTCAATCTGGGCAAGCAGCTCCAGCGGACTCTGAAATGCCAGGCATTGGATTAACACATTTTATCTTTACGATACTGATCCAGAAGGTTTTGCAATTGATTCAAAATCTCCTGGTCATCATCGCAAAAAGCTATATTCAGCATATTTATAATTCCCCTTCTATTCTATATGTCTATATGCATTTTACATTAAATGTCTTATACCAATTATAACATGCAATTCATATGAGATTCAAGGTAAACTATCCACTACGCACAATGCTCCCCATCCTACCATGTCATTGGGATATCTGCCAAAACCTGGCAGTTTCTTTGCACCATTGATCAGATACGCCTTGAGCTTCTGCCCATACAGGTAAGGATCATTGCCTCTGACTATGCCCCATTCCATCAGGAGTGCTGCACTGCCGCTGACTATAGGGGTTGCAAAGGAAGTTCCCGACACCTGCTGTGTACCACTATCCGGTATTGGCACAGTCAGATTCACTCCGGGGGCAACGATATCCGGCTTGCTGAATGCGGTTCCAAAAGGCAGTCCATCCTCGCCCGCACGCCCCTCTTCATAGCGATATACATACCCTCTGCCTGAGAAATCCGCATACGCTGAAGTTCTTGTATCATAAGCGCCCACAGTGATTGCCCTGAGTGAAGTAGATGGAATCGTCACGTTACCTCGGGGGTTGGCAGGAAAAAGCCGGTTCCTGTATTCCTTGCCGCATAGCTTGGCAGATACATCCGATACTCCCCTGTCACCACATTTCGGGGCGTCAATACCAGATCCCATACTCCTTCATTGATATATCTGCCCACAGGAATCATATCAATATAGATCTCCTGATTCACTGAATAAGGCAGAGGTTCGCCAATATAGCACAGCAGCTGTGTCTGTTCCAGGTCCTCCTTATCGTGGCTATTCTCCTTGTCTCCAGCTGCACCTCCTCTCCTCCCGGTGAACGTACCACCAGTCCAAAAATCATCATTGGGATGCTTCCAGATCTGAATACTCAACCCTGTTTCATATGCTGCTACTGCCAGCTCTATGTTCTTCTGCGTAAGGGCAATTCCTGCGGTGTGGCCATTGGAAGCCCCTTCATTCCCACTTCCTATTATAATAGCTGTTCTGCCTATCTCCGAAGCATTGTCTATGAATCTTTCAAGCAGGGATTCCCCACGGTGATCTCCATATGTATTGCCAAAGCTTAGATTCACGACCACAGGCATATTTAATTCTACTCCCAGATTCACTACATAAGAGATACCTCTCATCAATTGTGTGGTTCTTGGAAAAAGACTCAGCCAGAGGATTCCCCAGCTTCACCACAACTAGCTGTGCCTGCGCTGCCACACCTGACTGGGAACCGGCTGCCAGGGCAGCTACTGCTGTTCCATGACCTGATATATCCTGCTGGGGCACAATGGCAAGTCCTGCCTGTCTGCTGCCTGCTGCCAAAGCTTCGTTAATCTCGTCTCTTGTATACAATACCCCTTCTGTATACCCCTCAGGAGGCAGTCGGTTGTGTTCTACATCCGGAATCGCTGATTGATCCCATAACGTCAGAATACGGGTTGTTCCATCCGCATTTTGAAATTCTGTTAAGAAATAGTCAATCCCACTGTCTAAAACAGCAATTAACACCCCCTGTCCTGTCAATCTTGGATCTCTAAGTGTCACCTGTGGAATACAGGATGCTTCTTTTGCTCCATAATCCATATCCCTTCCCCATTCTGTATACATAGATTGCCTTATATGAACAGAATATGAAAAAGCGCACCAAAAGTGCGCCCCTTTACATACTGCCTTACAATATTCTGATATCCCCCTGCATCGGTGGATTCTCCATGCTTTATCTGATATCTCCTGTTCTTCATCTGAATTGTTCAAAGCAATCAGTATTTTCTCCTGTTCATTTTCTCTCAGGAACAGATATAAGCCCTTCTCATCCTGACATAGTACTGTTCTATATGTTCCGTTACGAATTGCACTGTGTTCCCTTCTGATTCTGCGCATATTCCCTCAAAATATCATAGCAGTATTATCCTCACTGCCCCAGGGCATCGGACTACGATATGCATTCTCTGTCTCTCCTTCAATATAATACTCATCTCCATAGAATACCGAAGGAACTCCATACCCCATAAAGAGATAAAAAAATATGCCAGCCTCAACCGTCTCCTATCACCCACACAATAAGAAAGAAATCTGGGAACATCATGTGTATCAAGAAAATTCATCTGTACCAGGCTCACCTGCTCTGGATATCTCATAATCATCTTATGCATCTGTGCATCAAATTCTGATACCGTCATAGTCCTCGTTGCGAAGAAATCCTTGCACAGATAAGAAAAACGATAATTCATCGTTGAATCAAACTGATCTCCAAGAAGCCATACTCCTGCATCCTCCCATATCTCACCAATCAAGAAAAACTGGGGTTTTACGGCTTTTACCGCCGTTTTGAAATGCCTCCAGAAATCATGGTTCACCTCATTTGCCACATCCAGCCGCCATCCATCAATATCTGCTTCCCTGATCCAGTATGTTCCTACATCTATCAGATATTTCTCAAGCTGTGGATTGGAAGTGTTGAGCTTAGGCATCTCTTTTACATAGGCAAAAGCCGCATAATCCGGCGGGTCCTTATAACATACCGGCTCCGGCATATCATAGAACCAGTCATAATACCGTGACTTGCTGCCATATGTTAATACATCCCTGAAAGCAAAGAAATCAGGTCCACAATGATTGAACACTCCATCCAGAATCACCCTGATGTGATTTCTATGACAAATAGCAACCATTTCTTTAAGCCCTTCCAGCGTTCCCATACAGGCATCGACCATAAAATAATCGGCTGTATCGTATTTGTGATAGGAATTTGCCATAAATACCGGATTCAGATAGATGCAATTGATTCCAAGCTCTCTGATATACTCTATATTCTCACTGATTCCCTGTATGGTTCCTCCAAGTCTGTTAGCGGATATCATGCCATCCCCTGTTTCAATAGATTTCGCCATTTTAACAATACTGCCTTTTTTCCGTGGCAAAGCTATCTGGAAATATCTGATACATAATCAGATCCTGTGCCCACGCCGGTGGACTGATAATGTCCTCTCTGCGGATATACGGGAACTGAAAATACTCTGTTCTGTTGTAGCCTATCTGTGTACAGAATCCTCTTTCATAATAATATTGTCTCTGGCAGCCATCTTCCAATGCAAAGTAATAACACAATCTTGGATAAATATTGTTAAGTCTGGTTTCATAATAGTCAAACAAGTCATCACTTGACACAAGTGTCATTTTTATATTTGTCATTCTGATTACAGGATTTTGGTCTACCCGGTCTCCATAATAAGGCTGACAGCTGCACAGATCTCCCTTTGCTGCACGCAGCCTGATGGTAATGTCTTTTTCCCCAGTTGCATATGCATACTGCGAAAGAGGTATATGTAAAATCGCTTCCTTCTTCATATCCTATCCTTTCACCGCTCCACCTGTAATTCCATCAACATAGAACTTCTGCATCAGCAGAAACAGAATGGAGATTGGAATTGCTACAATAATGCCGCCTGCACAGAATACAGAGAAGTAGTCTCCTACCAGCGTTCTCTGCACCAGATTAAAAAGCCCCATGGCAACTGTCCAGTCTGTAGATTCTTGGAACGGATCATCAGCTTCGCCATAACAAAATCCATCCATGGTGTCAGGAAAGAATTAATAACCGTATATACAATAATGGGTTTGGACAGTGGAATCACGATTCTGGTAAAAATACATAACTGCGATGCACCTTCCAGTGTTGCAGACTCTCTAAGCGACGCCGGTATCGTATCAAAAAATCCCTTACAGATCAGATAGCCTAGTCCAGAGCCAGCTGAATATATGATGATAAGTCCCAGCATACTGTCTGTCAGCCCTATCAGCTTCATGACAAAAGAAGATGGCGATCATGGACAATACTCCCGGAAACATATTCAGGATAATTGCGAAACTCATAAGCGGCTTACGCATTGGGAAACGCATACAACTCATCGCATATGCCACCATCAATACCAACAAGGTAGAAATGACACACGTACAGCAGCCTATTATCATGGAATTGCGAAACCACGCTGGAAAATTCGCCACCGTATCCGGTCTGAAGAACAGCTGTGCATAATTATCCCACGTCCATTTAGTCGGGAAAAAAATGCATGGTATTGATGCCTTTATAGCCACTCAGCGACGTCACAAATAACCAGATAATTGGAATCAGCCATATAAAGGCGAGAAAAGCCAGCAGAAGATGTTTTCCGATTATTTTGCATTTTCTTTTCATTTACTGGAATTCCTCCTCTCTGTTACCGGCAATCATTCTGGTAAATCCGATCAAAGTAAATACCGCACACAGTACAAAAACGCATATTCCAATAACTGATGCCATCTTATAATTGGAATAGTCATTCGTTAATGTAAAGAGCCACGTCACCAGCAGATCTACTTCTTTTGCATTGGAATTGGCATAACGCATATTGCCCGTTACATAGTCACTGGTCAGAAGATATATGACATTAAAATTATTGATATTGCCGATAAAAGCTGTAATCAGTGAAGGACCTGTCACGAACAGCATATACGGCATTGTGATCTTGCGGAAAATCTGTGCTTCATTGGCGCCGTCTATCCTTGCACTCTCCAGCTGTTCCTCTGGAATATTGAGAAGGATTCCCGTGGCACTCAGCATCTGATACGGTACACCCACCCAGATATTGATTAACACGATCATGACATGCGCCCAGCCAGGCTTGGATAAAAAGGGAATATAAGAAAGCCCCTTTCCAACCAGTCCAAGGTTCTGTAACACCTGCGTCAATCCGATTTTGCTGCAGATACTGTTGACAATACCATAATCTCCAAACATCTTACCGACTAATAATAAAGTAACGAACTGTGGAATCGCTATTGTCACGACAAACAGGCTTCTCCACATCTTTTTCCACCTGACAGTCTTGTCATTAATGAGTTTGGCAAGCAGGATTCCACCAAAATAGGTCGTAAAAGTGGCTAGAAATGCCCAGATCAGCGTCCAGACCAGAATCCTGATAAATGCATAACCAAAGGTAACTGTTGATGTGGAAGTAAACAATTCCCTGAAATTATCCAGTCCAACCCAGGTAAACAGATATGTGGGAGGCTGATGATTCATGTCATAATTGGTAAATGCAATGGCTATCATGAACAGGATAGGAATGATATTGACCAGTAGCACACCTATACTTGGCAAAGTAAGCAGTGTAATATGAAATTTAGCATTGATCAGCTCCCTACAGTCTTCCCTGAATGAATTAATATGCTTACCTTCTGATTCCTGCTTCTGTAATTCATAAACTACCCTTAGATTGCTGATATACAAAGCAATAAAGGCAGCGATAAACAGAATTCCAATAATACCGCACAGAAGAATCAACAGGGAATTATCATAATCATTCACTGTCTTTTGCAACGTAGTCAGATCCAGGTATTCTTCTCTCTGTACTGTACCCAACGTATTTAGTTTACAGATATACTGCCAGGAGAAACGAAATGTGAACAGAAAGAACAGTACTTCTATCACTGTCATAATGATTCCCTTGACATATTGTCCTCTGGCGCAATAGCCTGCCCCCATAATAACCATGGAGAGCCGCGTTGCGGCATCTCCATTCTTACATATTTCCAACAATTTCTTCATGAGATCGCATCCTTAATTTGTAACTGGTTGTGTGATACCCTCTACAGCTTCATCCAGAAGTGACTGTACATCTGTATAATTGCCTTCTGCCAGCGCCTGACCCAAGGTTGCAGCCGGGTCCCAGTATGCATTGCCGACTCTTTGCAGATCCGCATAGGCAGACTGTTGTGCCAGTGCAGCAAGTGCAGGAGCTGAGGCGATTTTATCAGAAGCTGCTGCATTCAGGTTAGAAGGTCCTTCACCTGTAGCAACACCGATTGCTTCCTGGCTGTTCTGACTTGTAATATATTCTGCCAGCAGCATAGCCCAGCCTGTATTCCTGGAATATGCATTCACTCCAACGAATTTATATCCTGCAAAAGACCCCATCTGTACCTGTTCTCCATTGACAGTAAAGGCAGGCAGTTTCGTTGCAGCATATCCATCACCATATGCCTCCATAAAACCAGTTGTTGCCCATGTCCCATTTACGTCTGCTATCATCTGACCATTCAGTGCAAATGCCTGTGCATCTTCATTAACACAATTCACCATGGCACTGCTCTTGCAGATATCCGTTACGGCTTCTGCAACTGCTGCCCCTGTATACTTCGTATCTGTTGCATTCCAGTTACAGTAATTTGTTCCATCATCCTGTCCGTACATTTCCAGTCCGGCACCCGCGAAGAATCCATATAAATACCATGCACCGGATACTTCCATACCAACTGTCTTACCCTGCTTCTGGGCTGCTGCCAGCAGATTATCCCAGGATGACACATCTTCTTCTGTCAGATAATCCGAATTATAAACAGGAAATAACCATTAGACGCTGTCAGCGGATAAGCATACAGCTTACCATCTACAGAAGCGGCTTCTACTGTAGACGCTGCATTTGCAGTCTTAGGATCATATGTAAAAAACAGCATCTACACTCTGCAATGCTCCTGCATTTACCAGATCTGTCAGCTGATCATCTGCAAATACGAATACATCCGCTGCGGATTCCACATCCTTCAATACATCATCCTTGCAGTTCGCCTCAGACTCTGCGCCAATTGTAATATTAAATTGCACATCAGGATAAGTATTCTTAAATTCATCTACAAGCTGTGCCATAACTGTCTGATATTCTTCTGTCTCAGCACACCATAATGTCAGATCAACCGGCGCATCTGTAGCTGCAATCAGATTGGCAATTGCATCATTGCTGTTATTATCACTATTTTCTGACACCTGTGTCGTTTCTTCTGTTTTGACTTCTTCCTGTGTTTTCTCACTGTTCTGTGTCTGCTCACTCTGATTCTGTACAGTCTGCTCACTGCTTCCACAACCTGCTAATAAAGAGGAAACCATACACATACTGATACATGCTGCTGCTAATTTTCTTTTCATTTTCCAACCTCCCATTTTCTTTATCTTTCTACGAAACTTTTCCTAAAAGTCATGTGAATCATGTCCTTTTGTATTTTCATCATATCTGCAAAATATCGTTTTACAATGTTTTGTGTGATTGCAATTGACTTTTGTTAAGAAACCGCTATACTAGATTTTAAGATTTGTCGATTTTTTTCAAATGAAAGGAGATATCGTTATGTCAGTCACGATTTCAGATGTTGCTTCCAAGGCAGGTGTTTCTACTTCCACTGTGTCAAAGGTCATTAATAACAACCCTACGATCTCTGCTGAGACAACCGCCAGAGTCAACGCTGCAATTAAAGAACTACATTATATTCCTAACTCACGCGCTGTCAGCTTCGCCAAAGGACAAGCCAAAATATCGTGTACCTGTCCACTCTTGGAAAAGATATCGCTTTATGAGAATCCTCATATGTTCGACATTATGTGTGGTGTTTACCATGAACTGACCTCACATCATTACATGATGTCGCTGGTAGATACCTCTGAAGAATCCTATCCCGGTGAACGGGCAATCGTGGAAATCAAAAAACGTTCCGCAGATGGACTCATTATTCATGGTTCCATCGTAAACGAAACGTTAGCGAAGCATTTATTGGAGGAAGAAATTCCTCATATTATTATCGGACACCCGGATTTTGAGACCAGACTCTGCTGGATTGATACCGACCACACTCTTGCCGGCGAATATGCAGCAGACCATATTTGCGAATGTGGTTATACCAATGTCTTCTTCATTGCCGGCCGAAGAAATGATGCTATCTCCAATCAGAGGCTCAAAGGGTTTAAAAAAGGGATGATACATCATAAGGAATATATCACCCGCGAAAATATCGGTTATACAAATAATACTCAGGAAGGCGCTTATGAAGTCACCCGTACTATGCTGCAGAAGCTCCCGAAGCC
>VOFC01001058.1_pt1 | contig 42000 bp, 56 predicted proteins | sample 5384161 | NCBI WGS metagenome assembly VOFC01 (sample SAMN12384722, study PRJNA508395) | human gut metagenome | isolation source: healthy gut B | host: Homo sapiens
GAAGAGAGCGCCGCTTCATGTGCAAAAGAAGCTGCGAATGGCGCGGGTGAACGGATTGCCGGGCAAAAACAGACTTTGGAAGCAACCGGAAATTTTTTGAGGAATGGGGAACTCAGAATGATCAACAGGGAAGATATGCTGGAACTGACCAGACGGATGACACCGAGCCGCACCTGCATGGATCGGATCGCGGGCGGATATATGGATGAGGACGGCTTTCTGGACGGAAGCTTTAACATACATTTTCTGAAGCTTTCCGGGGAAGAAAAGGCGAAGAACCTCGCGCTTGCAAAGGCGGTTCCTTTTTCGAAGACAAATGAACAGCTAAAAGAATACGAATTTTCACCGACACAGGAAAGGCCCGGAAGCCTGTGGCAGCTGCTGATGGCGATGCGGGAGGCGAGGCTCAAAAATGACGCCCTGAACGAAACGTTTTATGAACTGGTCGGTGAGCATTATCAGAGCGTTGGAAAAGATTACGCGGTCTTTTTGTTTCACGGAACCTATGACGTCCCGCTCAAAGCGTCCGACAAGGAAAGTCTGTGGGAGTCTGAAGAGGTGTACGATTTTTTAGTGTGCACGATCAGTCCGCTGGAGGGCGAATACGAGCCTGGTGAACCGGAGTGGGGCTTTTTGTTCCCTGCCTTTTCTGACCGCAGTACAGAAATCCACCGGATCGATATTTTTCAGAAAAATGCAACGGCATCCCAGACAGAGCTGATGAAAAAGCTGTTTCCCTAGAAAACAGTGACGCAGCAAGCTGCAGTCCGTTCCTGTATGCTGATGATACAGTATTTTTACTGTGCTTTGGGAAGCTGCGTAAAGATTGCGTAAAGAATATCTGCGCAGAGCTGCCAGCGGTTGACAGGAGCCAGTAGTTAAGGTATTCTGGGAAAGATGTAATTGGAAAAACGAAAATTTTAGGAGGATATTCATGATTAAAGAAGCAATTGGAGGCTTTTGTATGGCGCTGGCGGACAGCGTTCCCGGTGTATCCGGCGGTACGGTGGCCTTTATTATGGGGTTTTATGATCAGTTTATCGGTTCGGTCCATGACCTTGCCTTTGGCAAGATGGAAGATAAGAAAAAAGCAATCGCCTATCTGATCAAGCTGGGTATCGGATGGATCATCGGCATGGGGCTTGCGGTTGTCATCCTGTCAGCGCTGTTCGAAAGTCATATTTATGTGGTAAGCTCTCTGTTTATCGGATTTATTGCGGGCGCGATTCCGCTGATCATCCGGGAAGAAAGGGATGGCTTCAAGCAGTTTGGCAAGGGCATTTTATTCCTGATCCTAGGTATTGTGTTGGTGGCCGGGATCACCTGGTTAAACGGCAGAGCCGGAACCTCTTCGATGGATCTGAGCCACTTCCAGCTCGGAAATGCGATTAAACTGTTCTTTATCGGAATGATTGCGATTTCTGCGATGTTTTTACCCGGTATTTCCGGTTCCACCCTGCTTTTGATCTTCGGTGTATACATTCCGGTGATTTCTGCGATCCGCGCAGTGCTGGGGCTGCAGCTTTCCTATGTACCGAACCTGATCTTCTTTGGACTTGGTATCGTAGCAGGCGCATGTAGTGTTGTAAAGATTATCAAGGTTTGCCTGGAGCGCTTCCGCCCCCAGACGCTGTACTGCATTGTCGGCATGATGGTGGGATCCTTCTATGCAATCGTGATGGGACCGACAACGCTGGAAGAAGCGCAGGCTCCGCTGGCTTTCTCCAGCTTTCATTGGATTGCCGGCATCATCGGACTGGCGCTGGTGCTTGGTATGCAGTTTGCAAAAGAAAAAGGAAAGAAAGCCTGAAAAACAGCGTGCAGCTTGTCTCCGGATGGAGAAAGGCTGCACGTTTTTTTCATGACAATAGAATGCTCGCAGAGCGTGCATTCTATTGTTTATCACAGAAACGTGTGTCCTGTGATACAAAAAAGCCCTCCGGACGGGAGACCACTGTAGCGTACATTATCCCCGCCCGAGGATCGCGTCGAGATCCTGTGGCGCAGCGGTGATTGGCGTCAGTGAGTAGCGGTGGACGAAGCTGCACGACAGATTCGGACAAAAAGGCCGGAAGGGTGGGGCCGAGGTATATAGTTTTTGACACCCAGCGCCAGCAGGGTAAGCAGAATGCAGACCGCCTTCTGTTCGTACCAGGAGAGCACCAGCGTGAGAGGCAGCTCGTTGATGCCGCAGCCAAAAGATTTCGGCGAGGGCCTGCGCAACATAGATCGCACTGTAGGCATCGTTGCACTGCCCCATGTCGAGAATGCGCGGGATGCCGCTGATCTCGCCGAGGTCGAGGTCGTTGAAGCGGTATTTGCCGCAGGCAAGGGTCAGGACGATGGAATCCATCGGTGCTTGTTTGACAAATTCCGTGTAGTAATTTCTGCCGGGATGTGCGCCGTCGCAGCCGCCGACGAGGAAAATGTGTCGGATCGCGCCGGTTTTGATTGCTTCGACAAGCTGCGGGGCGCAGGAGAGGACGGCAGCGTGAGCAAAAGCCGGTCGTCAGCACGTGCCCGCCGTTGATGCCGCTCCATGCTCTGGTCGCGTTCATAGCCGCCAAGGCGCAGGGGCATGCCGGATGACCGGGGAAAAATCCTTATGCCCGTGTTCGTCAGCTTCAATATGAGTCAGTCCCTCATAACCAACGACGGAGGTCGTATAAATCCGATCCCTGATAGCTGGGACGCTGCGGCATCAGGCAGTTGGTCGTAAACAGCACCGGGGCGGGGATGTCCTGGAATTCCTGCTGTTGGCTCTGCCAGGCGGTGCCGAAGTTTCCTGCAAGGTGCGGATATTGGTTCAGACCGGGATAGCCGTGGGCAGGAAGCATTTCGCTATGGGTATAAACATTGATGCCGGTTCCTTTCGTCTGTTCGAGAAGCTGGTGCAGGTCTTCCAGATCGTGCCCGGAAACAACGATGAAGGGACCTTTTTGATGTCCGTGTGCACTCGTGTCGGAACGGGATTGCCGAACGCGGTCGTGTTGGCGGTATCCAAAAGCTCCATGCAGCGATAGTTGACCCTGCCGAACTCCATAATCAGGGAAAGCCATTCTTCGGCGGAATGCGTTTTGGTCAGCTCGGTGAGCCCGCGGTAAAACCAGCCGTCCACCTCCGGGTCATGAAAGCCGAGACGAGCTGCGTGATGCGCGTAGGCAGCCATGCCCTTTAAGCCGAACAGAAGCGTGGAGCGCAGGGAAACGGTGTCGGTGTCGCCCTCCCAGAGGGGGCGATGAAGCGTTCCTTTCTCTCCGATCCGGGGCTGTCAAAGGCGCCTGCGCATTGCCCGGACGCGGTCGGTAAAGCGCTTGATGGAAGCGTCATCGAAGTTGACATTGGTAAGGGTGGTAAAAAGACCATCGGCCAAAAGGGCGGTGCAGGAATCTCTGTCACCCCTGCCTCCATGGCGGCATGCGAAAAAGGCGGATCAGTTCTTCGACGAGCTGATCCTGCAAAGAGCGCTGTGGACGGCTGCTTGCCGCAGACGCCCGTTTTGATGCAGCCGGTATTTCCGGCAGTCTGCTGACACTGAAAACAGAACATATCTGACATAAGCATCTTCCTTTTCTTTTTTCTGAAACGCTGTACGCCAAATGGCCTCGAATTGCAGAGCGTTCGACACACAGCGTTTTGTTTCGGATTAGTATGAAACGGGAGAAAAAAATATACGAAATCCTTTATCAGATTGTGTACAGAAAAGAAAAAACGGGTATAATTCTATGAAAATGGAATTGTTTGAAAGAAACACAAAGGAGAAAGATTGAAAAATAAAAATTTTTCAATCGCGAGATTTGTGTCTGCGCGCACTTGACACAAACTCGGCATGCGCAAAAAGCGTGCGCAGAAATGAGGAGAAAAATGGTAAAAGCATGTGATTTTATGGCAGTTAAAGGATTCTTTTACAGAAGAAGAAAAACGGAAATCAAGGCGGGCATTAAAGCTGGTCTGGAAGGGCTTGCAGGGCAGATTCCCGGTCTGCTTTCCATTCAGGTACATACAGAAGGGCTTCCTTCTTCCAATGCGGATCTGATGCTGGATTCCTGCTTTGCAGATGCAGCTTCCCTGAAAGGCTATTCCGTACATCCGCCCATGTGGCGGTTGCGGACGGAAAGGTGCGCCCGAACGTGAAATGCCGCGTGTGCATGGACTATGAGGTGACAGAGGCCTGAAAAAAGGGATGCAACAATAGAATGCACGCTCTGCGGGTATTCTATTGTCAGGAATAAAGTGGCAAAATGCCATTGCTTTTTCAAAATTTGAATAAAAAGTATGGCAAAATGCCAGCTTGCTTTTTCAAAATTTGATGTTTGCGCAGCACGGAACAATAATAATGCCCCGACATCATAGTGTTTCGAAATTCAAAGACAAAGGCAGGTGAATGAAATGGATAGCTGCGATGCTCACGGGCGAAGTCGCTGCATAGGATGGGAAGCAGAAAAAGCACAGAGACGCAGCAGATCCGTTTCGTTCTGAGCCTTTTTTCTGTTCAGTTCTTTCTTCTTCATGGCGATAGAGTTTCTATTGTTCCTGTCCTATGGAATCCCAATAGCACGACAAGTCAGGTGAAAAGCAGGTTGCAGAAGATGCCGCAGGCGTGGATCAACGCAAAGGGGCTTCTTTTTGTTGCGTGATTTATGCAGAAGATGGTGTCTCTGTGTGCAAGTTTGGAGAAGAAAGGAGACGGAGAGATGGAGACAAAGGACTATACTCAAGAGATCATTGACATTATCCGGAGCAATACCTCCCCGGCGGTGATGAGCAGCCGGCTGGAGGATTACCATGCCAATGACCTTGCGGAAGTTCTCAAAAAGCTGACGGTACAGGAACGCTGCAAGCTGTACCGGATCCTGGATAAGGATATGCTTTCGGATATTTTAGAATATACGGAAGCAGATGAAGCAGCAGAGTACTTAAAAGAAATGGAACCGCGCAAGCTGCGGCGATTCTTTCCGGAATGGAGACAGACTCGCTGGCAGAAGTGCTGCGCATGCTCGATAAAGGCAAAAAACGTCTGTTGATCGATCTGCTGGATGACGATGTCCGCCACGATATCGAAGTGATCGCATCCTTCGATGAGGATGAGATCGGCAGCAGGATGACTACGAACTGTATTATCATCCAGAAAAAATGTTACCGTGAAGGAAGCAATGAGCAGCCTGATCCGTCAGGCAGCCAAAAACGATAATATTTCTACAATTTTTGTCGTAAGCAGCCAGCAGAAATTTTACGGTGCCATCGACTTAAAAGACCTGATTATTGCAAGGCAGGATCATCCGCTTGAGGAGCTGGTTGTAACCTCTTATCCGTATGTATATGCGGAGGAGGAGATCGACGAGTGTATCGAACGCCTGAAGGATTATTCTGAGGATTCGGTTCCTGTCCTGGATAATGATAACCGCCTGTTGGGCGTCATTACATCCAGCAGCATCATCGAGCTGGTTGATGACGAAATGGGCGAGGATTACGCAAAGCTGGCTGGTTTGACGGCAGAAGAGGATCTCAAGGAGCCGTTAAAGGAAAGCATGAAAAAAGAGAATGCCGTGGCTGTTGATCCTGCTTGCTCTCGGCATGGTTGTTTCGTCGGTTGTAGGCATGTTCGAGACAGTTGTGACGCAGCTGCCGATCATCATGTGCTTCCAGTCCCTGATTCTGGATATGGCAGGTAACGTCGGCACACAGTCCCTGGCTGTGACAATCCGGGTATTGATGGACGAATCCCTGACAGGCAAAGCAGAAGGCAGAGCTTGTCTTTAAGGAAATGAAGATAGGTTTATGCAACGGTGGTTTGTTGGGACTGATGTCCTTTGTACTGATCGGACTCTATATTTTGCAATCAAAGGAAAGACCCTCGCATTTTTCCTATGCGGTATCCGCGTGCATCGGTGTTGCCCTGCTTCTGGCAATGCTGATCTCCAGTGCGGTTGGTACGTGTATTCCACTGCTTTTCAAAAAGATCAAGGTCGATCCGGCAGTTGCTTCCGGTCCTTTGATTACGACCATCAACGACCTTGTTGCGGTAGTGTCCTACTACGGCTTGAGTTGGCTGTTTTTGATCGATCTCTTCCATATGGCGGGTTAATTCTTACGGAGGATTAAGAAATTCCTTCAGAAAAATAAGCTTTTGTTTAGAAAAAATTTCGGAAAAGCCTCTGCGGCTGTTTGGAATTTGTCTTTATGATAAGGGCAAATGAAACAAACGACTGCGGAGGTTTTTTTATGGATATCGATAGAGAAAAGGAAGGAAAGTGCCTGACGGTGACAGTGCCCTGCTATAATTCGGAAAGCTATCTGGAACGGTGTGTGGAATCCCTTTTAAAAGAGCGCGACGGGCTGGAAATTATTCTGGTGGATGATGGGTCGACGGATAGAACCGGACAGCTTGCAGATCAGTATGCGCGTGTATACCCGGATGTGGTTCGGGTTGTGCACAAGAAAAACGGCGGGCACGGTTCCGGTGTCAACGCAGGGATGATGCTCGCAAACGGAATTTATTTCAAGGTTGTGGATTCGGACGATTGGCTGGACGAGGCTGCATTTCACAAGCTGATGAGCGTTCTGCGTTTCTGGTGCCGGACAAAGGAGGAAAAACGCCCCGACCTGGTTGTCTGCAACTATGTATACGATCATCTGGAAGAGGGAAAAACGAAAGCAGTCCGCTACGGAAATCTTTTTCCCGAGCAAAAAAATCTGCAGGTGGGACGAAATCGGCTGTTTTTTCGCCGGAACAGTATCTTGTCATGCATGCGCTGATTTTTCGGACGGGAGTGCTGTATGACTGTGGGTTAAAGCTTCCGGAGCATACGTTTTATGTGGACAACTTGTTTGCAAACTGTCCGCTTCCGTTCGTGCAGCGGATTTATTATCTGAATGAGGATTTGTACCATTATTATTTGGGGCGCGAGGATCAGTCGGTCAACGAAAAAGTGCTCGTGTCGCGCATCGATCAGCAGATTCTCGTGACGCAGCTCGGCAACCGGTTCGTCGGGTCGGACGCGGTGCAGAACACTGAACCGAAGCTGCGCCGCTATCTCTACCGCAACAGCTCGATTATGATGGCGATTTCCACGGTCCATCTGCTGATGCTCGGAAAAGAAGGGCGGCAGCGCAGAAAAAAGCTCTGGCAGTCACTAAAAAAAGAGAATCCGAAGCTCTATCGAAGGCTGCGGCTTGGCAGCATCAGCGGTCTGACCTGTCTGCCAGGTGCGCCCGGGGCGGCGGTGGTGATCGGAGGATACCGCATGGCGCGCCGGATCTGGCAGTTTCAGTGAGGGTGCGGCGATGAAGAATAGGAAAAAGCAGGATAATGCCGCGGCGCAGTCCGCAATCTACGTTGGCTTTGTAGACACGCCTGGTCTGTTTGCTTCGATCATCCGCCGAGTGATCGGGCAGAATTATGTGCATGTCGTGCTGGGCTTCGATCCGGAGTTGAAAGAAGCCTACAGCATCGGCAGACGCAATCCGGCGATTCCGCTGTTTGCAGGCTTTGAACGGGAAAACCGGGAAAAAATATTGAAAAAATATCCGACCGCACGCTATCAGGTCTGCCGCGTGGCATGTACGAATGTGCAGAGGGAAGCGCTGCAGCAGGAGGCAAAGACGGAATGGGAACGACGCTTTACCCATCATTATATGGTGATCGGACTTGTGTTTTTGTTAGCTGGAATCGCCTTTGACCAGAAAAATCACGACACCTGTTCGTCGTGGCTGGCGCGTGTAACCCAGAAGGTCGGCCTGCAGGAATGGCAAAAGCCGTTTCCGCTTGTCACGCCACGGGATGTGTATGAACAGTTGGGAAAAGACAGCTGTGCCGGAACGCTTGTATTCGAGGGGACACTGGCAGAGCTGGTGGAGGGCGGCACAGCGGTCGTAGCTTCGGAGGCGGGCTGCGCAGTAGGAACTGCAGCGACATCGGAATCTGCTGGCACGGGTCGTGACTGGCGGCCGCGTCCGGCGATGAATTGATGGATGTTCGTGCTGCATGCGCAGCAGCGCAGTCATGGCGCGCACATGTTTTTAGGCGCTGCGTGCCTGTAGAATGGAGAGGAATATGAAGGCTCGAAAAAAAGATACGCCTGCAGGCGGACGAAAAAATTATTTTTTGGAGACACTGCTGTTTTTGGCGGTGATGGTACTCACGCTGCGGTTTTGCTTTAGCGGGCAGAAGCCGCAGGAGATCTGGGCAGCGGTAAAGAGCATGCGGGGAATGAGTCTGGCCGGGGCGGTGGCACTCGGCCTTTTTTTTATCTGTATGGAAGGGACGATCATAAGGATTCTGCTTGGGGCAGCAGGCGGAAAAAGCGGGCTCCTGACATGTATCAGCTATTCGTTTCTCGGATTTTTTTATTCCGGAATCACACCGTCCGCGACCGGCGGACAGCCGATGCAGCTCTATGAAATGAAGAGGGATGGAAACAGCGTCAGCAGCAGTACGGTCGTGCTGATGGTCACAGCGGTGTGCTATAAGCTGGTGTTAGTTTGTATCGGTACATTTCTGCTGATTTTTCAGGGGGAAATGCTGCGGCAATATCTTGGCGGATATTTCGGTCTGTATCTTCTGGGTCTGTTTTTGAATCTGGCGATCACGCTCGTCGTGACTGGAATGATTGTCCTGCCGCAATGGATAATCGCAGGGGCAAATATTTTTGACCGATTGTTCGTAAAACTGCATTTGTGGAAAGCTTCGAGAAAGCGAGACAGACAGGAAAAGGTGCGGTGCTTCGTGCAGGAATATCATCGGGCAGTCCTATTTTTAAAAGAGCATCCGGGGCGGCTTGCGGCAGCATTTTCACTGACCTTTGTGCAGAGAAACAGCGCATTTGTGATTACCTGGCTGGTGTACTGCGGAATGGGTCTTTTCGGGACAAATTTGTGGAGCGTCGTCTTTTTACAGGCGGCGGTGACGCTGGCAGTGGACATGCTTCCGGTGCCCGGCGCGCAGGGAATTACGGAGCTCGTGTATCGGAGCGCGTTTGCACAGATTTTCATCGGAGGGACGTTACCTGTGTCGATGATCGTCAGCCGGGCGGCATCGTTTTATGTGCCGATGGCGGTCGGGCTTGCAACCGTGCTCTGGAGGATGGCGCGTAAGGCAGGAAAGTGAAGAAAAAAACAAATGCGCGAAAATTATATATTTAAAACAAAATCATATTCCTGTGAGGGCGGTGCGGTGCTACACTTAGGTCACAGGAAGAAGAATTTCGCCGATGAGAGGATCTCGGCGGAGGAAGGAAAACGCTCCGGCAGTCCCAAGGCGCTATTCCCTTCTGCAAAAAGGACATGACAAGGAGGAGTGACACAACATGGAAAGGTATCGGGATGCAGGACTTCCGATTGAAGAGCGGGTAAAAGATCTGCTTTCCAGAATGACTTTGCTGGAAAAGATCAAGCAGACAGATCAGTATTTCACGTTTGATTTCACAAAAAAAACGCCGGAAGGACGCGTAGAAGAGATAGAATGGGACGCTATGAAGCAGTCCATGGGCAGCATGAGCGTGGGAAGCGTTCAACTGCGTGGTTGCACGCCGAAGATCGCGAATGCGCTGCAGCGCTATGCAGTGGAGGAAACGAGACTGGGCATTCCTTTTTTGTTCAGCGAAGAGGCGCTGCACGGATTTTATGAGGAAAAGGCGACCTGTTTTCCACAGCAAATTTCGCTGGCGGGCACCTTTGAGCCTGAGCTGGGCAAGCGCATGGGGCATTGCATCGCGGCAGAGGCGAGGGCTTACGGTGTCCATGAAACCTTTAGCCCGGTCATGGATCTGACCAGAGATCCCAGATACGGGAGGGTTGAGGAATCCTTTGGCGAGGACACCTACCTGTGTAGCGAATTTGCACGCGAGATCGTGAAGGGAATGCAGAAAGGGGATATCAGCAGACCGGACAGCGTGGCGGCGGAGCCGAAGCACTATGTGGGGTACGGCACGCCCGTTGCAGGACTAAATTGCGCGCCGACAGCATTCGGACGGCATGAAGTGTTTGCATACTGTCTACCCGTGTTCGAGGAAGCCTTTGTAAACGGCGGTGCATGGAATGCGATGTGCTCCTACAATTCCATTGACGGACAGCCGGTGGCATCTGACAGGGAGCTTCTGACGGATGTGCTGCGGGGACAATACCGGATGCCGGGATTTGTCCGCACGGATCTGACCGCCGTTTCCAGGCTGTACAATGATCATTATACTGCGCCAAGCCCGCAGGAGGCGATCCGGCAGGGGCTTGAGGCGGGCGTTGATCTGCAGCTTTATGATTTTTACCCATGAGGAATGGGAGAACGGGATCAAGAGTCTGATCGAAACCGGAAAAATGTCAGAAGCAGTATTGGATCAGGCGTGTGGACGCGTGCTGAAGCTGAAATTTGCGCTGGGACTATTTGAATATCCCTATGTGGACGAGAGTCTGTATGAAAAAACGGCTGACTGCGAAGAGCATCAAAAAACCGCTCTGGAAATCGCCAGAAAATCCATCTGTCTTTTAAAAAATGACAGAGATATGCTGCCGCTTTCAAAAATCTCAAAAAGATTGCGGTGGTGGGTCCCGGCGCTGCGGAACCCGCGCTCGGCGACTACTGTACCAATTTTGAACCATCTCACATGGTGACAGTGCTGGATGGGATCAGGAGCTTGTGCCAGAGGAAACGGAAGTCATCTATGAAAAGGGCTGCAGTTATCTGGGAGAAAGGCTCATTCCGTTCCATCCGGGTTGGTTTGTCAGCGAGGACGGAAAGACAGGACTGACAGGACGTTATTACAACGGTTGGAACATAGAAGGGGAACTGGTGGCGACCCGGCTGGATCAGGTGATCCAGTTTAACTGGATTTATGCCAAGCCTCATCCGGATCTGGACGCGAGCCGTTTCAGCGCGGTGTGACCGGAAAGTTAAAAAGCGCCGGAGAGCTTTTGCGGATGCATCGGACTATCCAGCCAGGATAGCATGCGCCTCTATGTGGACGGAGAGCTTGTGATCGACGGCTGGGGACAGGGAAAGACAGCGGGCAGCTTGTGGATTTCACCTTTGAGATCGGCAGAGAATATGATATCCGTTTGGAATTTTGCAATGACGCCAGAGGCGTGCGGGGGGTATTCGGTTACAACAGAGGCAGGGAAAGCTTTGCGCAGGCGGTGGAGGCAGTGAAATGTGCGGATGTTGCTGTCGTCTGTCTTGGCGACAGCGTTGAAACCTGCGGAGAAAATCTGGACCGGGCGGATTTGCAGCTTCCGGGCAGACAGCTGGATTTCTTAAAAGAGCTGGCAAAAACCCAGACTCCGATCGTGCTGGTGCTGCAGAATGGCAGACCACTTTCTCTGACGTGGGAGCAGGAGCATGTGCCCGCGATCCTGGAATGCTGGTATCCGGGAGAAAAGGGCGGCAGGGCGGTCGCTGAGGTGCTCTTTGGAAAGACTGCGCCTTCCGGCAGGCTTCCCATGTCCTTCCCGAAGTCCGTGGGACAGGTGCCGTGCAACTACAACCGCATGCCGGGCGGCGGCAGAAGGTATGTGGAAACGGACTGGAATCCTCTTTATCCGTTCGGCTACGGGCTGACCTACACCAGCTTTTCCTACAGTGATCTGGAAATCGATGCAAAAGATCTACGCGCGTCCGACGTGGAAGTGGGCGCTGAGGCGACGGTTTCTTTTACGGTGACAAATATAGGAGACACCTTTGGGGAGGAAACGGCGCAGGTCTATCTGCGGGATGAGTATGCCAGCGTGGTAAAACCGAGGAAAGAACTGGCAGGCTTTTCAGAAGGTTGCGCTGCAGCCCGGAGAAAGCTACAGGGTATCAGTAAAGCTGGGAACGAGACAGCTTCGGACGCTGAACATGAAATATGAGTGGCATGTGGAGCCGGGCGATTTTACCGTGATGGTGGGAGATAACGCAGCGAATGTGCTGCTTAAGGGGAAGTTTTCGATTGCGTGAAACAAAAACTGCCCGGCGGCAGGAAAAGCCGGACAACGCGGTGAACTTACAGGGCGTTTTTTTCACCATTTTGTCTGGTATTGTAAAGCAGTGTCAGATTTGTCGTAAATGTCGTAAATTTGTGGTCAAAAAATGATAAGAAATGGAGAGTGCTAATAATATGAACGCAGGCTACGAAGTGACTGCGTTCATGAGCAAGTAGCGAAGCGGATTGCGAATGTCCACTGTTATAACGTATACAAATGTAAATGGATATCTGATCCCGAATCTCACCTATAAATCCGGTGAGCAGATGGAACAGCTTGGCAAGTATGGTTTTTCTTCGCAGAGATTATCTGAAGAACCATCGAAACTCAACGTATCAGGTGATGTTTTTTGCAGGATACGATTGGTGAGCATCTGCTGGAAGTGGACAAGGCTGCCAGAGAACGGGAAGAAATTTTTCTGAAAGAATTGATTTATGTTTAAAATCGGATTGATATTTTTTTGTTGATTGCGTATAATAAAAATGTAAAGAAAGTAAAGAAAACAAAGCAATCAATGAAAGGATGATGATTATGGAAGTAGCAAAAATTTCCAGTAAGGGACAAATTACTATTCCGATATCTGTAAGAAACAAGTTAAAATTGAGAGCTGGCGATAAAATTGTCATTTTAGAAGAAAATGGAAGATTTTATTTTGAAAATTCTGCAATGCTTGCATTTAAACGTGCAGAAGAAGCGTTTGCAGGTGAGGCACAGAAAGCAGGATTTGAAACCGAAGAGGATATGCAGGAGTATATGAAAGAAATACGAAAAGAAGTAAGGGGGCGTTGATTTGAGGGTAATGCTTGATACCAATATCTTTATTTCGCTGATTTTTTCCCTTCTGTACAGACTAGAGAACTGGCAAGAAAATTAACAGAAAGCTATCAGATTGTAGTGTGTGATTATGTGATTGAGGAATTACGACTTGTAACGGAACAGTAAATTTCCGGCAAAAGAGAAAATTCCTTGACCGTTTTTTCATGGAATTACCATTTGAACTGGTCTATACCCCAAAGGAGCTGGATTTGAACGAGTTCCCGGAAATGAGGGATGTAAAAGATTCCCCAATACTTGCAACAGCAATTATGGAAGGCATAGATGTATTTCTGACTGGGGATAAAGACTTTTTTGGTGTTGGATGTCGAAACACCAGAGATTCTCACAATGAAAGAATTTTTTGGAACAATATTAAAAATGAATAAATGCAAAAGTAAGGCGTGAGTCATAGAAATGTCCCACGTCTTTTTTCTTTGCTCTGAAAGGAAGTGATGAATATAAACAAGAAAGGAATGCGTTCCGTAAACAGAGAGCTGAACCTGATGCTTGGTTTAAAGAGTAATGTGGAGATCGGTGGACGTAGTGGATTCATCTTCAATACAAAGCATGGACGTCCGGTCATGCCGGCGGGAGTGAACAGCTTTCTGAAAAATATTGTTAATGCTTATAATAAGAAAAGAAAGCAAATTGGCAGAAGAAGAGAAGCGAGAGCCGGAGCTGATGCCGCCTATTTCATCGCATACTCTTCGTCATACGGGATGTACCAGATTGGGTGAAAACAACGTCAATCCCAAAGTTATGCAGTATGTGATGGGCCATTCAGATGCACAGATTACAATGAATGTCTACAATCATATTGCAGAGAAGTCTCACGTGGAAAATGAGATGTCTAAAATGAACCTGCCAGAAACCGTACCTGCTATGGTATAAATCATAAGTTGTTGTCGTAAAATGTGGTAAGAAAATCAGACGATTATATTTTTCCAAGAATTTGTCGTAAAAATGTGGTCAAACCAAGAAAATCGAGTGCGAAAGCAAGTGAAAAAATCCCTGTGAAGACTATAAAATCAAGGTTTCACAAATTTTTCATAAAAAATTAGCACTCACATCTTGACAGTGCTAACAAAAGGATTCAGATGAATGTTATAATCAAAAGAAAACAAAAGCAGCCAGCGGCCGGAAGGTTCCAATAGAGGAGCCGCGAATAAAGGAGGTGGCGAAACCATGATAGATTGAGTAAGGAGGGAGCTGTGTATGAACATTTCCAAATTTACCCAGAAATCCGTAGAAGCTGTGCAGGAACTGTGAAAAGCTTGCCTATGAATACGGCAATCAGGAGATCGAAGAAGAACATCTTTTATACAGCCTTCTGACCACGAAGACAGCCTGATCTTAAAGCTGATCGAGAAGATGGAAATCCAGAAGGAGCATTTTGTGGATCGCAGCAAACAGGCGCTGGCAAAGCGTGTAAAGGTGCAGGGCGGTCAGGTTTATATCGGCAAGGACTTAAATACAGGTGCTGATCCATGCCGAGGATGAAGCAAAACAGATGGGAGATGAATATGTTTCTGTAGAGCATCTGTTTTTGTCCATGCTACAGTATCCGAATAAGGAGATCAAGCAGATCTTTACCGAGTATGGCATCACGCGGGAACGTTTTTTACAGGCATTGTCCACGGTGCGCGGCAATCAGAGAGTCGTTTCGGACAATCCGGAGGCTACTTATGATACATTGGAGAAGTACGGACAGGATCTGGTAGAAAAGGCGAGAGCCCAGAAGCTCGATCCGGTCATCGGCAGGGATAATGAAATCCGTAACGTGGTTCGGATTCTTTCCAGAAAAACAAAGAACAACCCGGTTTTGATCGGTGAACCCGGCGTCGGCAAGACCGCCGTTGTCGAAGGACTGGCACAGAGAATCGTGCGGGGCGACGTACCCCAGGGGCTGAAGGATAAAAAGATCTTCGCACTGGATATGGGTGCACTGGTAGCAGGTGCCAAGTATCGGGGCGAATTTGAAGAGCGTCTGAAAGCTGTGCTGGAGGATGTGAAGAAGAGCGAAGGGCAGATCATTCTGTTTATTGATGAGCTGCATACCATCGTCGGTGCGGGCAAAACAGACGGTGCACTGGATGCCGGCAACATGTTAAAGCCTATGTTGGCGAGAGGCGAGCTGCACTGTATCGGTGCGACGACTCTGGATGAATACCGACAATATATTGAGAAGGATGCTGCTCTGGAACGTCGTTTCCAGCCGGTTAGGTAGATGAGCCTACCGTTGAGGATACCATTTCCATTCTGCGTGGCTAAAGGATCGTTATGAGGTGTATCACGGCGTAAAGATTCTGGATAATGCATTGGTAAGTGCCGCCGTTTTGTCCAACCGTTATATTTCTGACCGGTTTTTACCGGATAAAGCGATCGACCTGGTGGATGAAGCCTGCGCACTGATCAAGACCGAGATGGACTCCATGCCGCGGAGCTGGACGAGCTGCGCCGTAAGGTCATGCAGATGGAAATTGAGGAGGCTGCGCTGAAAAAAGAAGACGACACCCTGAGCAAGGAGCGTCTGGAAGCACTTCAGAAGGAGCTTGCGGAGTTAAAGTCCGAGTACAACAACCGCAGAAAGCGCAGTGGGATAACGAGAAGAAGAGCGTAGAGAACCTTTCCAAGTTAAGAGAAGAGATCGAAGCGGTCAACAATGAAATTCAGATTGCACAGCGCGAAGGCGACCTGGAGAAAGCTGCAGAGCTTTCCTATGGCAAACTGCCGGAGTTGAAGAAACAGCTGGAGCAGGAAGAAGAAAAAGTAAAGAAGGAAGACCTTTCCCTGGTTCACGAAGCGGTAACCGATGAAGAAATCGCCCGGATTATTTCCCGGTGGACAGGTATTCCGGTTGCAAAGCTGACAGAAAGTGAGCGGAATAAGACGCTGCATCTGGATGACGAGTTGCATAAGAGAGTCATCGGTCAGGATGAAGCGGTAACGAAGGTGACGGATGCCATTATCCGTTCCAAAGCGGGTATTAAGGATCCGACAAAGCCGATCGGTTCGTTCCTGTTCTTAGGACCTACCGGTGTTGGTAAGACGGAGCTTGCAAAAGCGCTTGCTGCGTGCCTGTTTGATAACGAGAATAATATGGTGCGTATCGATATGAGTGAGTACATGGAGAAATACTCTGTGTCACGTCTGATCGGAGCACCTCCCGGATACGTCGGTTATGAGGAAGGTGGTCAGCTGACCGAAGCTGTCCGGAGAAAGCCCTACAGAGTGGTACTGTTCGATGAAATCGAGAAGGCACATCCCGATGTCTTCAATGTTTTGTTACAGGTACTGGATGACGGCCGGATCACGGATTCTCAGGGCAGAACCGTGGACTTTAAGAACACGATTCTGATCATGACCTCTAATATCGGTGCGTCCTATCTGCTGGATGGCATCAATGAGGATGGCACGATCAAGCCGGAGGCAGAAAGCTGGTAACGAAGGATCTGCGCGGTCACTTCCGTCCGGAGTTTCTGAACCGTCTGGACGAGACGATCCTGTTCAAACCGCTGACCAAGGATAACATCAGCGGTATTATCAATCTGATTGTCGCGGTCGAAAAACGGCCTGAAAAGCGCATAGGAATGCAGATTCTGTGAGTAGAAAGGCTTTTGCAGGGGAATGGAGAGAGAAAAAAGAAAAACAAAAGCAATAGAAATGACAACAGGTTCGATCTGGAAGAACCTGTTTTTCCTGAGCTGCCCGCTGGTATTTTCCCAGGTGCTGGAAGTGCTGTTTAATATGAGTGACGTAGCGGTGGTAGGGCGCTTTTCGGACTACCGGGCGCTGGGGGCAGTTGGTTCGACAACGCTTCTGGTCACGCTGTTTACCGGCTTCCTGATCGGAATGGGCTGCGGTGTCAATGTGCGGATGGCGCATGAGCTGGGTGCAAGGCGCAGGGAATCCGTGATCAAAACCGTGCATTCCGCCTTTGTAATCTGTCTGATCGTCGGTCTGCTTGTGGGTGCAGCCTGTTTTTTCTTTGCAGAGGGACTGCTTGGAATTCTGCATACCAAAGAAGAGCTGATGGACAGTGCTGTTTTGTATCTGAAAATTTATGCACTGGGCATGCCGGGTATGGCACTGTATAACTGCGGCAACGGTATACTGAGCGCCACCGGAGATACGAAGCGTCCGCTGCTATATCTGTCCATTGCAGGAATTGTAAACGTTATTTTAAATCTGTTTTTGTTATCGTGTGCCATATGGCAGCAGAGGGCGTGGCCATCGCCAGTGTGATCGGACAGTATTTATCTGCACTTCTGATCGTGATTCATCTGCTGCGACGGACGGACGATTGTGGGCTGCACCCTTCGAAGCTCAGACTGGATCCGGCCTGCGGAAAAGCGATTCTGGTGCTTGGCATACCCACCGGGATCCAGAATGCCATCTTTGCTATCGCGAACCTTTTTGTGCAGTCCGGCGTCAATTCCTTTGATGCGGTGATGGTGTCCGGAAATGCAGCTGCAGCAAATGCGGACACGCTGATTTTTAATATTATGGCGGCGTTTTATACCGGCTGTTCCAGCTTTATCGGACAGAACTGGGGAGCTGGCAACCGGGAACGGATGAAAAAGAGCTATCTCGTCGGGCTGACCTATTCCTTTGCGGCAGGTGCGATCTTTGGCGGACTTCTGCTGATTTTCGGACGACAGTTTCTGTCGCTGTTTGCGACGGAGCCTGCTGTAATCGATGCCGGAATGCAGCGTGTGAAGATCATGGGATTTTCTTATATGATCAGTGCGTTTATGGACTGCAGCATCGCAGCCTCCCGAGGAATCGGAAAGAGCATTGTGCCGATGCTCATCGTTATTTTAGGCTCCTGCGTGTTCCGGGTGATCTGGGTGTATACTATTTTTGTATGGATTCATACGATTCCGGCGCTGTACTCCCTCTACTTTTTCTCCTGGGCGATTACATCTGTGGCGGAGGTGCTCTATTTCAGGCACAGCTTTCGGCAGCTGGAATTTCAGAGCTGAGTCCGGGGACGAGAACCGTCAAAATCCGGCAGCTCTTCTGCAGACAGATAAGGTTTTGGCGCTGCTGCGCCGTCCTTTCTGAATGATAGAGGGCTTCTGCTGCATAGATTAAAAAGAAGGAACCGGAAAAGGCGGTTTTCCATGGAACATCTGGAACATAAAAAAGAGAAACGAAATGAAAGGGCAGCAATTCAACTGGGACTTATTCTGGTTGGATTGCTGCTTTTTGGAACTGCTGCGGGAGGGCAGCTGACAGGGGAGGAAAAAAACGGGAAGGAAAAGGCAGCAATACAGACTTTTGGCGGCGTATCCGATGCAGTAGAGCCCAAAAAGATCGCCCTTACCTTTGATGACGGCCCGCATCCGGTCTATACGAAAATACTTTTTTGGACGGCCTGGCAGAGCGAGGCGCAAAAGCCAGTTTTTTTGTTACAGGGGAGAATGCAGAAAAATATCCGGAGCTGATTTTGCGTATGCAGAAGGAGGGACATCTGATCGGCAACCACACCTATAGTCATATTCAGCTGACAAGCAATAACCGGGAAGCCTTTCGACAGGAGCTGATTTCCACGAATGAGGTATTGAAGGAGATAACAGGAGCGGAACCCATTTTTGTCCGTCCGCCCTATGGAAGCTGGGACAAAGGCTTCGAACAGGAGCTGAATATGTTCCCGGTGCTGTGGACGATCGATCCCCTGGATTGGTGCAGTCAAAGCAGCACCAATGTTGAAAAGCGAATCTTGTCCAAAGCGCGGGAAAATGCGATTATCCTGCTGCATGATGAATATGCTTCCAGTATTGAAGCGGCACTTTTTATTGTGGATGAGCTGCAAAGCCAAGGCTATGTCTTTGTGACAGTCGAAGAAATAATGCTGGTATCTTGAAATCCGCAGTTGGATGAAATCCGCAGTTGGATAAAATCCAACAGTTGGATGAAATCCAACATGTACAGCAGGGAAAATAGTTGTTATAATCAAAATTGAAAGCGTTTGCCCTGATTGTGTCTGCGCGCACTTGGCACAAACTCGGCATGGGCAAAAAGCGTGCGCAGAAATGAGTGGAAAGAATGCAATATACCTACACAGAACTGGCAGCGTATCTGCTGCTGTACAGCTTTATCGGATGGGCACTGGAGGTTGCCTTTTTTGCAGTAAAAGAAAGAAGATTTTGTAACCGCGGATTTTTCAGTCTGCCCCTTTGCCCGGAATACGGCATAATGATGGATATTCTGATCCTTTTGCTGCCGGAGCAGGGGACAAAATGGCTGCTGCAGTTTCTGACCACTTGGATGGTCGTGTCCGTTGTGGAATATTTTTCCGGAGGGATCGCAGCCAAAATCTGGAAAAAGCATTTGTGGAATTACGAGGATGTGACACTGTTTGGCGGAAAGAAAAAGAGTGTGCTCCTTTCGCTGATCAAGGCAGCAGTTGTGATGACGGCGGTGCTGCTTTTGCATCCTCCGGTCTTTATCCTGTTTTCAATGATTCCGACAATTGTGCTGCGGATCATAGACATAGTCGGCTTTGGGCTGATGGTTGCCGACCTGGTGTCGATTCTGATTGCAGTCAGGAAAAGCAGGAGCCTGACAGAGCTGAAGGAAACCCAGGGGAGACTTCTGCAGGAACAAAAGGAAGTCAAGCAAAAGCTTGGAGGCAAGATCTATCATGCAGTCTGGAAGCGGTTAAACCGTGCATACCCGGAGATGGAAGCTCTGGAGGAGGCAGATCGGGCAGAACGATATGTCTTTGCAAGAGGCGTCTGTGTGGATAAGCTGATCTGGGTATTTATGATCTGTGCATTTCTCGGAGATCTGATCGAAACGCTGTTCTGCAGGGGGTGACGGGAGGCGTATGGATGAGCCGGTCTCAGCGTAATTTTACGGCACATTCAGTATTGTCTGGGGCTTCGGTGCGGTCATTCTGACGGTTGTATTGCAGCGGCTTGCCGGAAAAGAGGATCGTTATATTTTCCTGGCGGGCAGTGTGCTGGGCGGCGTATATGAATATCTGTGCAGCGTATTTACAGAGATTTTTCTCGGAACAACATTCTGGGATTACAGTGACATGCCCTTTAATATCGGCGGGAGAACCAACCTGCTGTATTGCATTTTCTGGGGGCTGTTATCCGTTGTCTGGGTAAAAATTTGTTATCCGACGATCAGTGGATGGATCGAAAAGCTGCCGCCCCTTGGAGCAAAAATTGCGACCTGGGCAGTTATCGTGCTGATGAGCTGCGATGCGGTGATTTCAGCAGGCGCCATGGTACGCTATGTGGAACGGCAGGATAGCGCGGCGGTGCAGGAGAGCAGTGCGGACGCAAGGAATGCCGCAGGCGTAGAAAACGCTGCGAAGGAGGAAAGCGTCGCGGACGCAGGGAATGCCGCGGGCACGGAAAACACCACAGGAACCGTGCGGGCGGAAAAGAAGAGCGTGATCGACACATTCTTTGACATCAATTACCCTGACGAGCGGATTGAGAAGGTGTGGCCGAACATGAAAGTGGAGGTACAATAAGGGGACATGGATCTTTTCGATTATATGAGACAGACCAATCAGGAAAAGGAAGCGCCGCTGGCGGCAAGGCTGCGGCCCCGGACGCTGGATGAGGTAGTCGGGCAGCAGCACATTATCGGAAAGGACAAGCTTTTGTACCGTGCGATTCAGGCGGACAAGCTTTCCTCCATCATTTTTTACGGACCGCCCGGAACGGGCAAAACGACTCTTGCGAGGGTGATCGCGAATACGACCAGTGCGGAGTTTATGCAGATCAATGCGACTGTGGCAGGCAAAAAGGATATGGAAGAGGTTGTGGCTAAGGCAAAGGACAACCGTGGAATGTTTGGAAAAAAAGACGATCCTGTTCATTGATGAGATCCATCGGTTCAACAAGAGTCAGCAGGACTATCTGCTTCCCTTTGTGGAGGATGGAACCCTGATCCTGATCGGTGCGACGACGGAAAATCCGTATTTTGAGGTAAACGGAGCGCTGCTGTCCCGTTCGGTTATTTTTGAGCTCAAGCCGCTTTCAAAGGAAGATATCGAAGAACTGATCCGACGGGCAGTCTATGATCAGAGAGGAATGGGTGCCTATCAGGCACAGATAGAGCCGGATGCGCTGGAGTTTCTGGCGGATATTGCAGGCGGAGATGCACGTGCGGCATTGAATGCAGTAGAGCTTGGCGTAATGACGACACAGCGCTCAGAGGATGGAAAAATCCATCTGACCCTGGAGGTTGCCCAGGAATGTATTCAAAAACGTGCAGTAAAATACGACAAAACAGGCGATAATCATTACGATACGATTTCAGCATTTATCAAGAGTATGCGGGGCTCCGATCCGGATGCAGCGGTTTATTATCTGGCGCGGATGCTGTATGCCGGGGAAAGCGTGACATTTATCGCCCGCAGGATGATGATCTGTGCGTCGGAGGATGTTGGCAATGCAGATCCGACAGCGCTGCAGGTAGCGGTTTCTGCATCCCTGGCAGCAGAGCGGGTGGGCATGCCGGAGGCGCAGATTATTCTGGCACAGGCGGCGGCCTACATTGCATGCGCGCCGAAAAGCAACGCAGCGGTCAACGCCATTGCGTCTGCAATGAAGACGGTGGAAGAAACCGGAAATCTGGCGATTCCGGTGCATTTGCAGGATGCCCATTATAAAGGAGCAGCAAAATTGGGACACGGAAAAGATTATAAATATGCACACGATTATCCAAACCACTATGTCAGACAGCAGTATTTACCTTATGAGCTGTCCGGAAGAGAGTTTTATCAGCCCGGTGGGATGGGATATGAAGTAAAAATCAAAGAGCACATGCAGCGGATACGCAGGGAAGCGGCTAAGACAGAGCAAAAGCCGCAGGATGGAGCAGAGCAATGAAACAGATACCAAAGCGGGTCATGATCGTGTCCTTTGATGCGGTCGGAGCAAAGGACCTGGAATATTTACAGACCCTGCCGAATTTTCAGCGTTTTTTTGAACAGGCGGCGCTGTGCAGCCATGTAAACAGTGTGTGTCCGTCCCTGACCTATCCGGCCCATACATCCATTGTGACAGGGCGGATGCCGAAAAATCACGGGATTGTGAACAACACAAAAATCCAGCCCAACCGGAAGGATCCGGACTGGCTTTATCATCGCAAATGGATCCGCAGCACGACGCTTTATGACGAAGCGAAGAAAAAGGGAATGACGACGGCCGGGCTTTTGTGGCCTGTTGCGGCAGGCAGCAGGATGGACTACTATGTGCCGGAGATTATGGTGACACGCAAATGGCAAAATCAGATCCTGATGAATGCGACGAACGGTCCGTTGTTTTATCAGCTGGATCTGAACAAACGCTTCGGACATTTACGAAACGGAATCGCACAGCCTCAGCTGGACAATTTTATTCAGGCATGCGCGCTGGATACGATCTACAAATACAATCCGCAGCTGTTTTTGCTGCATCTGACGGATGTGGATGCGAACAGACATCTCTATGGCGTGGAGAGTAAGGAGGCAAAAGAAGCTCTTAAGCGCCACGATAAGCGTCTGGGCGAGATTGTAAGGGCACTGGAGGAAACCGGAGAGATGGAGAGCACGACGGTCGTGCTTCTGGGGATCATTATCAGAAGGATGTGGACAAGGTTGCCTTCGTCAATCATGCACTGTGGAAAGCCGGCTTGCTGACGGTCCGCAACGGCAGGATCAAAAGCTGGAAGGCCTATGCAAAAAACTGCGACGGAAGCTGCTATATCTATCTGCATCCGTCTGTAGAAAACAATGCAGAAGTGCAAAAGCGTACAAGAAAAGTGCTGGAGACGCTGAAAGGACGGGAGGATTTTGGAATCGAAAGGATTCTGACCCGGGAAGAGGCAGCAAACATGGGCGCAGACGAAAACTGCTTTCTGATGCTGGAAGCAAAGGAAGGATGGTTTTTTCTGGACGAATGGGAACAGTTGACGGCAGCAGAAAAAGACTGCGCACATGGCATGAAGGGGACCCACGGGTATCTGCCGGGTGAGGCAGACTATCAGACCTTTTTTGCAATGTCGGGATGCAGTGTAAGAGCTGGTGCCCGGGTAGAAAAAAATATCGCGCTCTGGGATGAGGGCGCGACATTGGCAGCACTTTTGGAGTTAGACCTCGGAAAAACAGATGGCAGTGTGATCCGGGAGATGCTGCAATAACATACTTTAAAACAGGGCGGTTGTCAGATACTGATAAATCTCCCTGTTATTTTTTTGCCAGTTTTCGCAAATGGAAATTGCGAGCTCTTCTGTAGGAACCGTAAGGCGGATGGTCACCAGGTTGACGTCCTTATCCACTGCAGTCAGCTCTGTTTCGAATTCCCCGTTGACAGCCTTATAGTAGTTGCTCTGGATCGAAGATTCGTTGCGCATTTCCAGTTCATTTTTTTTGAGATATTCGCCGATGTCTGCCTTGATTGCGTCACTGATGCGGTTCTCAAAATAGGAAAGGGTATTGCGGCCCTCCTCCGTGATCTGCAGATGGGTGCGGTTGACCAGTGTTTTGGCAGTGATCAGCCCGGCCTGCGCCAGCTCATTGATAACCTGCTGCAGTGTCAGATAGCTGGTATATTCTTTTTCCAGAATGAGATCGCTGACCTGCGCCATTGTGAGTGGGAAGGATACCTTGTTGAGCAGATAAAGAACGATCAGTTTATAGAGTGTAAGAGGTTCCTGGTTCATAATTATCCCCTTGTCTGAGATTTCGTTGTTTCATAAGGGCATGCAGCCCGTTTAAGACGTTTCGTTTCGAAAGACTCCACTGGGGCGCGATTAGAAGCTTGCAGAGGACCGTCTCCGGTGATTCGGTGGAGGCAGATATTCGGAGAGAGCGCAGTAATACAGCTGATCAGCAGATCGAGATATTCTTCCTGTGTCAGTACAGGAAGCTTTCCGATTCATAAAGCAGGGCAAGATCTGTTCCCTTTAAAATATGGAGAAGCTGCAGCTTGACACCAAAGGGATGCACCTGATTGACGGCACGGATGCTCTCTTGTAGATCGAGCCGGTTTTCCCCCGGGAGTCCGAGGATCAGATGGACAATAAAGGGAAGCCTTTGGGCATGGAGCTTTGCTGCAGCATCATAAAATACGGAGGTTGGATACCCCCGGCGGATCCTTGCTGCAGTGTGGTCATGAATGGACTGCAGACCAAGCTCGATCCAGATAAACCGGTCAGGATACCGTAACCGGAGGCGGTCAAGTCCCTCCAGAATGATATCGGAAAGACAATCCGGGCGCGTCGCAATGGAAATTCCTGCGACCTCCGGAGAGGAAAGTGCTTCTTCATAACAGGAAAGCAGTCTGTCCGGATCACCATAAGTGTTGGTATATGCCTGAAAATAGGCGATCAGAGACGGCTTGTCGGGTTCCGGTGTCCATTTGGAGGACAGAAGTGACTTTGCCTGAGTTAACTGGTCTGTTACAGAAAGCTGCCGGGAAGCAGCAAAATCGCCGCTTCCGCCTGCAGAGCAGAAAATGCAGCCTCTTGTATCGAGGGTGCCATCCCGGTTGGGACAGGTACAGCCGATATCCAGCGCAGCCTTGTAAAGCTTCCGTCCGTATGTATTTTTACACCAGGCGTCCAGGGAATAGTAGGGCTTCTGGTGCCAGAGATCAGCGGATGTTTTTCTTGACTGCATCTGCAACAACGTCCGCAACTCTGGGATCGAATGCCTCTGGCATGATATTGTTTTCGTTTAAGTCTTCGTCAGAAACGAGGGCTGCGATGGCATTAGCGGCAGCCAGCTTCATTTTATCGGTGATCTGTTTTGCATGTCCTTCCAGAGCACCGCGGAAGATGCCGGGGGGAATGCGACAACGTTGTTTACCTGGTTCGGGAAATCGCTGCGTCCGGTGCCGACAACGCGTGCCCCTGCTTTTTTTGCGAGATCAGGCATGATCTCAGGAACGGGGTTAGCCATTGCAAACAGAATAGCATCGGAATTCATGGAAGCCACCATCTCTTCCGTCACAATGCCCGGAGCGGAAACACCGACGAAAATATCAGCACCCTTTAAAGCATCTGCAAGGGAACCGGTTTCGTGAGCCAGATTGGTGCGTTTTACCATCTTTTCCTGCATCCAGTTTAAGCCCTCTGCGCCATCGCAGAGAATGCCGGATTTATCGCACATAATGATATTGGAAAAGCCGTAGGTCAGCAGCAGGCGGGTGATGGCAACTCCCGCGCTTCCTGCGCCGTTTACAACAACGCGGCAGTCTTCCTTTTTCTTACCGACTACCTTTAGGGCATTGATGATGCCGGCGAGTACAACAATAGCAGTTCCGTGCTGGTCATCGTGGAAAACAGGAATATCCAGAGTCTCTTTCAAGCGCTCTTCGATTTCGAAGCAGCGGGGTGCACTGATATCTTCCAGATTGATGCCGCCAAAAGCGGGAGCAAGCCAGGTAACAGCTTTGATGATTTCTTCTGTGTCCTGAGTATCCAGGCAGATGGGAACTGCGTTGACACCGCCGAATTCTTTAAATAAGACAGCCTTGCCTTCCATAACGGGCATAGCGGCCTTCGGACCGATATTGCCGAGTCCCAGTACGGCGGAACCGTCGGAAACAACAGCTACAGTGTTTGCTTTCATCGTATAGGTGTAAGCGGCAGCCGGGTCTTTTGCAATGACCTTACAAGGTTCCGCAACGCCGGGAGTATAGACAAGTGCAAGGTCTTCACGGGTGCGGACGGTGTTTTGGAAACGGTTTCAAGCTTTCCCTGCAGCTTCTCATGCAGTTCCAGCGCTTTTTCCTGATTTGTCATTTGATTTGCCTGCTTTCTTTTTTTTAATAAGGAATGATGATGTCGGGGCATACGCGTCATTCGTAGCTCTCTGTATATCATCATATCTGATTTATTTGAGTGAATCAAGGAAAAAATCTTCCTATTCTGTTTTGAGTGTGATACAATGAGCGAAACAGAAGGAGACCTTTGACTTGTGTCTCCGATGTGTAATAAAATTCACTAAAATGACAGGCACTTTTGATTTCTGACAAAGACCGCTGTTTCCCGGATCGGGATGTTCTGGCGCATTTCAAAAAGATCGTTTCATGTAGAATTCCGTATGAAAACCAGGGACGAATCACGATGGCAGTAAAAGGAGTAAAGATTGAAAAATAAAAATTTTCAATCGCGAGATTTGTGTCTGCGCGCACTTGACACAAACTCGACATGCGCAAAAAGCGTGCGCAGAAATGAGAGGAAAAAATGATAAGAGAAAAATATGAATCTCTGGCAGTGCATGATCTGAAGGAGATTGCAAAAAGCAAGGGGGATAAAAGGACTTTCTACAATGAAAAAGGCGGAAGTCATTGATGCGATGCTGAGGTTGGATGCCCAGGAGAATGCAGAAATCAAAACAGAACGCAGCGTCCCGGAGAACCGCCCGGCAGAGCGCAAGGATGCCCCGGAGAAGGACGCGGCAGAGCGCAAGGATGCTCCGAAGAGGGACGCGGCAGAGCGCAAGGATGCCCCGGAGAAGGGCGCAGTGGAAAAGCAGGATCCTCATGACAGTGGGACGGAACCGGAGAGCAAAGCAGGGGATCGGGAGGAAAGACGGCAGCAGAGAACAGGAAAGCGCTTCATCAGCAATGGTTCTTATCATAATGGACGGACAGGAAGCCGCGACAACAATGGTGCGCGGGAAAATACTGCAGCTGCAGTGCCCCGTACTGCTGCGCCTGTGGCAGAAGAGGCACAGAACCGTGTGAGCGCGCCTGCACCTCGTTATAATGAGCGCTACAACAGTCCGTATAATAGCGGAACTGCACCGATCCAGAGTCCAGAGGACGACAAGTTCCCGACAGAGCTGGACAGCGGCATCACGGTAAAGGGTATCCTGGAGGTCATGGCTGAGGGCTATGGCTTTATCCGCTCGGATAATTATATGCCGGGAGATAATGATATTTACGTGGCACCCAGCCAGATTCGTCGGTTCAATTTGCGGACAGGCGATATTTTAGAGGGAAATACCAGAGTGCGGACACAGAATGAAAAATTCTCCGCCCTGCTTTATGTCAAGACGATCAATGGTTATACCACAGAGGAAGCATCCAGACGAAGCAACTTTGAAGATATGACACCGATCTTTCCGAACAGCAGACTGAAAATGGAACGGTACGGCTGCCCGGTGGCGATGCGGGTCATGGATTTGTTAAGCCCCATTGGTAAAGGACAGAGAGGTATGATTGTGTCCCCGCCGAAGGCTGGTAAGACAAACCCTATTAAAAGAAGTGGCCATGTCGGTAAAGAAAAATTATCCGAACCTGCATCTGATCATTCTCCTGATCGATGAACGTCCGGAGGAGGTAACGGACATGAAGGAGACGGTGGCAGGGCCGAATGTTGAAGTGATCTATTCCACGTTTGATGAATTACCGGAACATCATAAACGAGTTTCCGAAATGGTTATTGAGCGTGCAAAGCGTCTGGTCGAGCATAAACAAGACGTTATGATCCTGTTAGACAGTATTACCCGCCTGACCCGTGCCTACAACCTGGTGGTTCCGCCTAGCGGACGTACCCTGTCCGGTGGTATTGACCCGGCGGCATTGCATATGCCGAAGCGCTTTTTTGGTGCAGCCCGCAATATGCGCGAGGGCGGAAGCCTGACGATTCTGGCCACTGCACTGGTGGACACCGGATCCAGGATGGACGATGTTATTTATGAAGAATTTAAAGGAACCGGTAATATGGAGCTTGTGCTGGATCGAAAGCTGTCTGAACGCAGAATTTTCCCTGCCATCGACATCCCCAAAACCAGCACGAGAAGAGAAGATCTGCTGCTGAGTGCAGAGGAGATGGAAGCAATCAACGTGGTGCACCGCGCGTTGAATGGTATGAAATCCGATGAAGCTGTGGATAAGGTGCTGGATCTGTTTGCAAAGACGAAAACCAATATAGAGTTTGTGCAGACGGTGAGAAAGATGAGATACCTGTAAAAATACAGCGCATGTGAACTGTAACTAATAAAAATACAAAAGAGGGAGCGATCGGAACTGCCGACCGCTCCTTTTTTGTTCGTTCATTGAAAAATCTGCACCGGATGTTCTTCTTTTTCAAGGAAATCAAAAAATACTTGCATAGGGCAAAAGTTTATGCTATATATAGTTGCATAAAATATACAACGAAAGGAAAGCGAACGATGAAGCTGCAGGAAACCCTGGAACATCTGAATTTTTCAAGGCTGGAAGCACAGATTTATATGGCATTGATCGGTTCTGAGCCCATGTCTGCCTATCAGCTGGCAAAAAAAATCGCAATTGCACGCCCTTCTATTTACAATGCGCTGGAGCACATGCTGGATAAGGGGATGGTGGAGCTGGTGCCGGATCAGACAGCACTGTATACCGCCCAGGAGCCGGAGGTGCTTTTGGGGCGGATGCAGGCGGAAATGACAGCAAACCTTTCTCTCGCCAGGCAACAGCTGGAAGAATATGAGACGGCGAAGCAGCCGGAGGTGCATTTCGTATTCCGGGGCTTTGAAACGGCGATGGCAAGGGCAGGGAAGCTTCTGGAGGATGCCCGGGAGGAGGTTTATCTGAATGCGGATTTTGATCTTTCCCGTTTTGCAGAGACCTTCCATCGGCTAAAGAAAAAAGGCGTGCGGATCGTTGCGTTTTCCTTTTATGATCTTGGACTGAACCGGGAGGATGTGGAGTTTTATACCCACGGAGGAATGCTGACAGCACATCAGCCCTCCCGTCTGATGCTTGTGACAGACAGGCAGATGACGCTGACAGCGGACTGCGGTGCATTTGCCAACTGGAGCGGTACGGTCAGCAACAATGGGCTGATGGTGAAAATTTTGTTGGAGCATATTCAACACGATATCACTCTGCTGCAGCTGCAGGAAAAGTATGGACTGGAAATGTATTGAAATGAGATCGGCTGCAGTTTAAAAGGATGCAGCCTGGAAAAAGGAGGTCTGAACATGATTCATTTAGAAGCGGTTTATCATAGAGCATCACAGCAGTTTTGCTATGCATTGGATGAGGAAATTTTGATGGTAGGGCTGCAGACCGGAGAAGAAGTGGAACAGGTTTGGATTCATTATGGTGACCCGTTTTCTACCGGTATTCTGGGCGGAAACGAGGCTTGGGAAGGCAGTCGGGAGGAGATCGTGACAAAAATGCGTCTGCCCCAGCACCTCTGGTGGGAAATTCCCGTGCAGCCTCCCTATAAACGGTGCCGGTATTTCTTTGAGCTGCAGGCAGGAGCAGAACGGGTCTTTATTTTGAGGATGGCTTTCATTCGCCAGAGGATATGAAAAACGGACAGCTGGGACAGTGCTTTACGTTTCCGTGGATGAATCCGGTGGATATCAACGTGACGCCGAAAGTGGGTGCGGGAGACGGTCTGGTATCAGATTTTTCCGGAGCGCTTTTGCAACGGCAACAAAGAAAATGATCCGGACTGGGTAAAGCCCTGGGGATATCATACCGTAAGTAACCTCGATTTTTACGGCGGCGATCTGGATGGGATCCGTCAAAAGCTTCCTTATTTACAGGAGCTTGGTATTACCGGACTGTATCTGACGCCGGTGTTTGAATCTCCCTCAAGTCATAAATATGATACGACAGATTACCGGAAGATCGATCCGGGCTTCGGAGATGAAAAGACTATGAAGCTGCTCGTTAAGGAGGCCCATGACAGAGGCATCCGAGTGATGTTGGATGGTGTATTCAACCATTGCGGCAGTAACTTTTTACCGTGGCGGGATGTGATGGAAAAGGCCCAAGTCCCCCTATTACGACTGGTTTATGATCAATCGCTGGCCCTGTCGGGAGCAGGAGGGCAGCACCCGGGATGGACGCTATTATTCCTTTGCCTTTGCGGAGCGGATGCCAAAGCTCAATACGAGTGAAAAAAAGGTGCGGGACTATTTTTTGGATACCGTTCGTTATTGGATTGAGACATTTGACATTGATGGACTTCGGTTAGATGTTGCAAACGAAATTTCCCATCTGTTCTGCCGTGAGCTGCGGCAGATGACAAAAGCAGTTAAAACCGGATTTTTATCTGCTGGGGGAAATCTGGCATGACGCAATGCCGTGGCTTGGCGGGGACGAATTCGACGCCGTTATGAACTATCCCTTTGCTGCAGCCATCCGGGAGTTTTGGTATCAGCCGGAAAAGACGAAATTGGATTTGGAAGAGGCGATTCATGAAAATCTGGTGCGTTATATGCGTCAGACGACAGAGGTTTTGTTTAACCTTCTGGATTCCCATGATACAGATCGGCTGATCCATCAGACAGGTGGAAATCAGGATCTCTTTTTCCAGCAGCTTGCAATGCTCTTTACAATGCCTGGAAGTCCCTGTATCTATTATGGGACGGAAATCGCGATAGAGGGCGGCGCTGACCCGGATTGCAGACGCTGTATGCCATGGGATCAGATCGAACAGGGAAACTATACAGAGATTACGGAGCAGGTAAAGCAGCTGATTGCCCTTCGAAAAGAGCCTGCGGCCCGCAGCATGGAAATCACATTTGAAAATAATAACAGCTCTGACCGGGTGGTGGAATATGTCAAAACCGGGGCAGAGGGCAGCAGGCTCCGGGTTGTGTTGAACGCATCCGGAAAAGAGACCGATGTGGAGACAGAGGGCAGCGTGCTGTTTGCAAGAGGTTATGAGAATGGGGTGCTGCGCGCAGGCGGCGCATTGGTGGAACGTCTGTAAAACAAGGATTTCTGGTCAAACCGCAGCGAAAGAGGACAAAAATTTCACCAAAACTTTACCGGCATGTATATTGACAGAAGACTTTGCATATGATAACCTTACTGCTAAACAAAATTCCCTGTGAGGGAGTAGCGAGCGCAGCAAGTGCAGCTGCCGGAATAAAACAGAGCCGGCGGATCGCCTTTGCATCAGCGTAACAAGTCAACAACCCCGATCCTATGCCGATCTGGCTTGTTTTAAATTGCGAGACTCAGATACTGTTTTCTTTTTGAAAAGCAGTATTTGGGTCTTTTGTGATTCAAAAAAAACACCATCGGGAGGAAAAAGAATGAAGTATTATTGTGAGGACTCACAACAGGTACTGCAGGAGCTTAACAGCCAAAAAAGCGGCCTGACGGAAAAAGAAGCGGCAGAGCGGCTTTTGCAGAACGGGGCAAATGAGTTAAAAGCGGCGAAGGGAAAATCCCTGCTGCGCCGGTTTGCGGAACAGGTGGCAGATCCGATGATCGTGATCCTGCTGGCGGCAGCGGCCATCAGCGGTGTGCTTGCAGTCCTGGAAAATGACAGCTTTGCGGATGTCATCATTATCCTGGCAGTGGTCCTGATCAATGCCGTGCTGGGTGTGTATCAGGAAAGCAAGGCGGAAAAGGCGATCGAAGCGCTGCAGGACATGGCAGCGGCCACCTCAAAGGTTGTGCGGGACGGGAAAATGTCCTCGATTTTGAGCAAAGACCTTGTGGTGGGGGATATCATCTGTCTGGAAGCAGGGGATGCGGTTCCGGCGGATGCAAGGATTCTGGAAAGCGCAAGCCTGAAGGCAGAGGAAGCTGCATTGACGGGAGAATCCGTTCCGGTCACGAAGCTGATCGATCAGATCTTTTGGCAGACGGGGGAACGGGATGTGCCTCTGGGCGACCGTAAAAATATGGTTTATATGGGGAAGCACGATCGTATATGGACGTGCTGTGGCAGTCGTAACGGCCACCGGTATGGATACGGAAATGGGAAAAATTGCGGATGCGCTGTCTCAGGCACAGGAAGGACAGACACCGCTGCAGAGAAAACTGACAGCTTTCGAAGGTGTTGACAAAGCTGGTGATCGGAATCTGCGTACTGGTTTTTGCGATTCAGATGATCCGGGCAGGCAGCCTGAATTTTGAGGTTGCGCTGAACTCCTTTATGATTGCGGTTTCCCTTGCAGTGGCGGCGATCCCGGAAGGACTTGCGGCAGTTGTGACAGTGGTACTTTCCATCGGTGTAACGAACATGTCAAACGAAACGCGATCATCCGCCGGCTGACTGCAGTGGAAACCCTTGGCTGTGCTCCAGGTGATCTGCTCGGATAAGACCGGAACGCTGACGCAGAACCAGATGACAGTTGTAGATTCCTTCGGAGCAGAAGAGCAGGAGCTTTCGGCAGCAATGGCACTGTGCAGTGATGCAGAGCTGGATGCAGACGGTAGCGTGACAGGAGAACCGACGGAGGCTGCCCTGGTTGTCTGGGCGAACCGGATCGGGCAGGATAAGAATCTTTTAAAACAGAGTATGCCCCGTGTGATGGAGGCTCCCTTTGATTCCGGACGGAAAATGATGTCCACAGTCCATAAACGCAAGGACGATTACATTCAGTTTACAAAAGGGGCGCCGGATGTGGTTCTCACCCGTTGTGCATTTTATCTGGAGGATGGACAGCTTCTGCCCATGACAGAAGAATATCGGAAAAAGGTTTTGCAGGCAAATAAGTCCATGGCAGATCGGGCACTGCGTGTGCTGGCATGCGGACAGAGAGTCTGGACGAAAAAGCCGGAAAGCGAGGATGCGGATCTGCTGGAGCAGGAGCTTTGCTTTTTGGGACTGTGCGGCATGATCGATCCGGTGCGTCCGGAGGTAAAGGCAGCAATTGACGAATGTCGGGAAGCGGGTATCCGACCGGTTATGATCACGGGCGACCATGTGGATACGGCAGCAGCGATTGCAAAAAGAGCTTGGTATTTTTGCAGGATGGCAGCCTGGCAGTGACCGGAGCAGAGCTGGAAAAATGGACGATGCAGAATTTGCAGAGAAGTTCCGGAACATCAGCGTTTATGCCCGCGTACAGCCAGAGCACAAGACCCGTATTGTAAACGCCTGGAGAAATGCCGGCTATGTGACGGCAATGACCGGTGACGGCGTTAACGACGCGCCCTCCATCAAGGCTGCGGACATCGGCATCGGAATGGGCATCACAGGAACGGACGTGACCAAAAATGTGGCAGATATGGTGCTGGCGGACGATAATTTTGCAACGATTGTCGGCGCGGTGGAAGAGGGCCGCAGAATCTATGATAACATCCGGAAGGCAATCCAGTTTCTGTTAGGCTCCAATATGAGTGAAGTGCTGAGTATTTTCTTTGCGACACTTCTGGGCTTTACGATTCTGCAGCCGGTGCATCTTCTGTGGATCAATCTTGTAACGGACTGCTTCCCGGCGCTGGCGCTGGGTACGGAAAAGGCAGAGCCGAACATTATGAAGCGCAAACCCAGAGATGCGAAGGCCGGGATTTTTGCAGATGGAATGGGCTTTTGATATTGCTTATCAGGGACTTTTGGTAACAGCACTTGTCATGGTTTCCTATTTTATCGGACATTTCATGGAAACCGGAGAATGGACCATCACAAACAGCGCCCATGGCACTACGATGGCGTTTGTCACAATGTCAATGGCGGAAATTTTTTCCACAGCATGAATATGCGTTCCCAGAGAGGAAGTATTTTCAAGCTTGGCTCGAGAAACTGGCTTCTGCTTGGAGCAGCAGTGGTTTCCCTGCTTGCAACCACTGCAGTGTGTGAGATCCCGCTGCTTGCCGGAGCATTCGGCTTTACGAGTGTGGAGCCTGCAGAGTATCTCGTTGCACTACTTTTGAGTGTGCTGGTAGTTCCCATCGTGGAGCTTGTAAAGTGGATCCAGCGGCGCAGTGCGAAACACGCGGGCTGATCGGTGCAGGTGAACTTGTTACCGTTCACTCCGCGCCATTCGCAAAACCGCGTCTTCGGCGCTCTCCGCTGCTTCGCAGCTCATTTTTGCTCATTGAAAGTGGCGCTCCCTTCGTACCTTCATGCAGGCAGATTTTCATGCGAGCATGAAATCTGCCCACAAACGGTACGAGTGAACTGTAACGGTGAATATACGCAACTGTTGACTCTGTGCTTTTTACGGGATATAATTGGAAAGAGTTGCAGCTGTTGAAACCAACAGACTGCAGGTTTATCAGGATACGGCAGGCTGCAGAGAGAGCACTGTAGTATCCCAAGAGAAGCGAGAGGGACAGACATATGAGCAAAAAAGATTATTTTAACGGGGGATCGCCCCACAGGACGTCTTCATGTGGGCCATTATGTAGGCTCTTTGAAGGAGCGTGTAAGACTGCAGAATTCCGGTCAGTTTGACGAGATTTATATTATGATTGCGGATGCACAGGCGTTGACAGACAATGCAGAGCATCCGGAAAAGGTACGTCAGAACATTTTACAGGTGGCGCTGGATTATCTGGCATGCGGCCTTGATCCGGAAAAGGCAACGATTTTCATTCAGTCGATGGTTCCAGAGCTGACAGAGCTGACCTTTTACTATATGAATCTGGTAACGGTTTCCAGAGTACAGAGAAACCCTACCGTTAAAGCAGAAATCCAGATGCGTAATTTCGAAGCAAGCATTCCGGTTGGATTTTTTTTCTGCTATCCTATCAGCCAGGCTGCGGACATCACTGCATTCCGTGCAACTGCTGTTCCGGTTGGTGAAGACCAGCTGCCAATGCTGGAACAGTGTAAGGAAATCGTACATAAGTTCAACAGCGTTTATGGGGACACCCTGACAGAGCCCGAGATCATCCTGCCCTCCAATAAGGCATGCTTAAGACTGCCCGGCATCGACGGCAAGGCGAAGATGAGCAAATCCCTTGGCAACTGTATCTATCTGTCCGACACAGAAGCAGATGTGAAGAAAAAGGTTATGAGCATGTTCACAGATCCGAACCATTTGCGTGTGGAGGATCCCGGCAACGTAGACGGAAACCCTGTATTTATCTATCTGGAAGCGTTCTGCAGACCGGAGCATTTTGCAGAGTTTTTACCGGATTACCAGAATCTGGACGAATTGAAAGCACATTATCAGCGGGGCGGTCTGGGCGACGTCAAAGTGAAGAAGTTCTTAAACAACGTTATGCAGTCTGAGCTTGCGCCGATCCGTGAGAGAAGAAAATACTGGGAAGAGCATCTGACGGATGTTTACGACATTCTGAAAAAGGGCAGTGAGGTTGCAGAAGCAAAGGCTGCGGAAACCTTAAAGGATGTCAAGGCAGCGATGAAGATCAATTATTTCGAGGACAGCAGCCTGTTAAAGGGCGAATGAAAAATTATCTGCGTGTTTCGCGGAAAAATAAAGGATTATCGGAAATAATCAGGGCGTGTGAAGGATGAGAACTCATTTTTTGCACGCCCTGATTTTATTCTGCGGCAACACTGCGACTGAGATGACAAATCCGCTTGCATCTATCGGTGCGATGGGATATCATTTTGGAAATACAGTCAATAAGGAAGACCTCCGACGTGATATTCCTCCGATGTCCAAATGGGAAAATATCGACGCGTTCTTTGTGGCTGTATCGGAATATGATGCCAGGGTCAAAAAGGTCTAAGCCCACATGAGCTTGCTCATAGGGTGAAAGACCTTGTGACCCGCCCCGATAGAGCATAAAAGTGGGATAATAATCCCACGATATGCGACTATCGGAAAAGGATTGTGGGAGTGCGCAGCACGGAACAATCCGCAGGCATCAAGGTCGGGGTTTTGACCCCGACATCATATGAAGCAAAGGACAAATAGGAGACCGGACTGTTGGCTGGCAGGCAGAAAACAGACGGTTTATAGCCTATTTGACAGGACAGAATAAAAAATGACAGACAACAGAGAAAAAAATCCGTTTTTGGATCAATGGAGAAGCTCTTTTCACAGAGCCAGGAACAACAGTCAGCAGCCTGCTGAAAAATCCCATGGTGTGGAGATGCCCTGCGGCGGACGACATGCCTGCGGGAAGTGTATGGTGTATGCGGAGGGAAGTTTTGCAGTGCCGTCCGAGACGGAACAAAAACTTCTTGGAGCCGAGCGTCTTGCGCAGGGAATCCGGCTTGCCTGCTTTCTGGAAGCAGTGCCGGACGGGAAAATCGATGCGCTGCAGCAGGAAGCAGACGGGAGTGAGACGATTTGTGTAAGCACGCCGTCTGCGCCGCCAGTTGCGGCATGTCGCCCGCGCAGTCGTCAGAGCGCACCGGTGCAGCGCAGCCGTCAGAGCGCGCCGGTGCAGCGCAGCCGTCAGAGCGCGGTGCAGCGCAGCCGTCAGAGCACACCAGCGCTGCGATGTCTGCAGAAGCTGCGCCCGGCGCGCGGCTCTACCGTCATCTCGGCGCGGCGGTGGATATCGGTACAACGACAATTGCAGCCGTCCTCTATCGGGAAGGCAGGGCTGTCGGAACGATGGGCGCATGGAATCCCAGTCCGTGTTTGGAGCGGATGTCATCAGCCGGATAGAAGCTTCTCTGGAGGGAAAAGCAGATAAACTTGCGGCAGTCGTCCGGGAGGCAGTGTCGTGCCTGCTTACGGAGCTGGCAGAACACGCAGGAGAAAGTGCAGAGGCCATTGAGACAGTTATCATTACCGGAAATACGTCGATGCTGTATTTCCTGACGCAGAAGGATCCCAGATGCCTGTCAAGGGCGCCGTTTGAAGCGGACGAGCTGTTTGGCTGGTGGACGATAGGAGAAGCACTGGATTTGAGCTGCCGGAAAGCAGACGTATATCTTCCGCGCTGCATGTCTGCGTTTGTCGGTGCGGATATTACGACAGCGATTCTTGGATCGGGTCTTACAGAAACGGACCGCATACCCGGAGCGGACGGCAGCCGCAAAGAAGCTGCGGCAGCAATTGACACGAATGTCAGCTGCGGAGAATTGAATGGTGTCTCAGCCGCGCGCGGCGGCAGATCCCGGCTGATGGTGGATGTGGGGACGAACGGAGAGATCGTCCTGTTTCATAAGGAACGCCTGATTTGCTGCGCGACAGCGGCGGGACCGGCTTTTGAGGGCGCTGGGCTTTCCTGCGGCATGCGAGGTGTGGCAGGTGCCATTGACCATGTAAACTGGGAAAACGGCAGCTGGAAGGTACATGTGATTGGCGACAGGGAGGCATCTACAGCAAAGGGCATCTGCGGCAGCGGCGTGATCGACGGTGTGGCAGGATTGCTGGAAAGCGGATTGCTGGAGGATACCGGTTATCTGGAAGAGGATGTATGTTTTGCTGGAAACGTCGGTCTGACTGCAGAGGATATTCGTGAGGTTCAGCTTGCCAAGGGAGCGATCCGGGCAGGAATGGAGACACTTTTGGCGGAGGAAAAAATGGATGCTGCCGGGCTGGAAGGCCTGTATGTGGCAGGTGGCTTTGGCTCCTATATGTCGGCCAAAAGCGCGGAAAGAATCGGACTTTTCCCAAAATTGACCTGTCCCTGTATTAAAATTTGCGGAAACGCGGCACTGGCGGGTGCGGTAAGGATTCTGCATGACCGCAGGCTGGAAAAAGAAGCAACAGCGCTGGCAGAGCGGGCAAAGACCATCAATCTTGGATCGAGTGCGAAATTTCAGGAATTTTATATGGAATATATGATGTTTGATGAATAGAAAGGAAGAAAGCGTTCGGTCTTGGATTCGGAGCGATGTGCTCGATTCCCTATCTGTTTATCGGGGGAATCCATACTGCAGTTATGTGAGGAACGATTCTATGGAACGATTTGTCTTAAAAAATTGCTGGCTTGGAAGAATTCTCCCTACCGCAAGCCTTTAATCTTGAAGGGTGTACGTCAGGTGGGTAAGACTTGGATTCTGAAAGAGTTCGGCGGACGCTGTTATGAAAATACAGCTTACTTTAACTTTGATGAAATGAAGAATATAAGAAATTTTTTGAAGTCATGCCCCGTTATTGGAGTCAGAACAACCCGCCTTACGAAGTTGATTTCCTCATTCAGCGGGAGAACGACATCTTCCCAGTGGAGGTCAAATCCGAAGCTGGATGATGATGTGCTGAACATTCCGCTATTCATGGCAGATCAGGCGGATCGATTGATTGGGTTGGCATTGGAACCGGGTAACGCACAGTAATAGAAGTACAGAGCGGCAGTTTTCCAAATTGGATAATTTCATAAAATGCTTTTCTGATTTGCAGGATTTTCCGGAAAGGAAATCCTGCATTTTTTATATGCAGAACTTTTACAAACGATTTACGCATTCCTGATGGTGACAAATAGAAAAGAGACATAAGATGTTAACAGTTCTTTTGATGATGTGCACACAAAACTTAGAACTGCAGGAAAGGGAATAGAAAACACAACAAGAAGGAGAATGTATGAAAAAAAGGACTCGGTTGATTGCCGGAGTAATGGCAATGATGCTTACGCTTGGTGGCTGCGGCTCTGCTGCAAATACCGCAAATAAGAAAGAGGCGACTCAGACGACTGCTGAGCAGACTGCGTCTTCACAGGAGGATACAGCAGAAGCTGCAGCAAAAGAAACAGAATTGGATGTTTTGAAAATTGGTCTTGCTGCTTTGCCGACACAGTTAGATCCGGACAGATCCATCGGTATTGCCAGCATTAAGCTTTTTTTATAATATTTTTGATACCCTGCTTTTCACGGATAAAGAAGGAAATATCACCGGACAGCTGGCAGATAGCTGGGAATGGCAGGATGATACAACATTAAATGTAAAAATCCGGGAAAATGTTACCTTCAGAACGGCGAGGTATGTGATGCAGAGGATGTGAAATTTACATTTGATCGAATTTTAAGCGGCTATGGAGATGGAACCATTGCAGTATTATATGAAACACTGGATTCCGTCGAAAAAGATAGATGATCTTACGGTACAGTTCAAGCTGAAAAAACCGGATGCTGCGTTTGAACAGAGACTGGGCTCTATCTGGGGAGCAAGCATTGTACCGAAGGATTATATTGAAGAAATCGGAGATGAAGCCTTTCAGACTGCTCCCATCGGTACCGGCCCGTATAAGCTGACACAGTACTCTCCTGAAAAATATGTGTTGGAGCGTTACGACGGCTTCTGGGGAGATAAGCCTGCTGCAAAGAGTATAGAATTTATTTCTTATCCGGAAGCATCTGCCCGTATGACCGCTTTGATCACAGGGGAAGTAGATATTATCAATGATGTGCCTTCTGATGCGGTAGATACGATCAATGGAACCTCCGGTGTGAGCGTGGTGGGAACCTCCATTAAAAATATCCATATATACACATTTAATACCAGAAAATGAAGACAGCATTATGTCAAATCAGAAATTCAGACAGGCATTGACGATGGCAATAGACCGCCAGACACTGGTAGATACCCTTTGGTCCGGATATGCAAAGGTTCCGAATGGGCATCAGTTTGAAAGCTATGGAGATTTATATATTGAGGACTATCCCGGTGTACAGTATGATCCGGAAAAAGCTCGTGAATTAGTAAAAGAATCCGGATATGACGGGGAAGAGGTTATTTCCATCGAAATGGCGGACGGTTATTATACAAACGGCAATCAGGCAGGTGAGGCCATTGTCAGCATGCTTGCGGATATCGGCGTAAAAGCAGAAGTCGTATTTACAGACAAATTCTCCTTCAGTGCAGACATCCGGGCATGGTCCTCTGCTTCCCGGTTTGATAATCCCCTTGGTGCATTATGGCTCCTGTTTGGAACAGGCTCCGGACCGGCAAACCCGGAAACAGGAAGCTGGACACCTACAGAGGAATTTGTGGCAGCAGGAAATACACTGATCGACAGCAAGGATCTGGAAGAACAGCGGCAGGCAGCAAGAACCCTGATGGAAGTATTCGATACCTACTGCCCAGGCACTTATTTGTATCAGGCAGAAGATTTGTATGGTATCAGAGATGGTCTGGAATGGGATATGACATATTGTGAAAAACCAGATCATGCCGTTCCGTGCAGGGGATCTGAAAGTTACAGAATAATGACAAGGGCTGCTTCCCGGCAGATATCTGCCGGGAAGCAGATTTTGAAAGGAAGTATAGTTATTTGGAAGCTATTCTGAAAATAAAAGGGTTAAAAAGCTATTACTACTCGGGACAAAACGTAATTCCGGCAGTGGATGGAGTGGATCTTGATATTATCCTGGTGAAATTGTCGGAATCGTAGGAGAATCCGGATGTGGAAAAAGCACGGTTGTGCGCAGCTTGATGGGATTGCTGGATCCTGTTTCCTCCAAAAGGGAGGGCGGACAGGCCATTTATCTGGGGAAGGATCTGTTTCAGATGAAGGAAAAAGAGCTTTGCCGGATAAGAGGAAAAGAAATTTCCATGATCTTTCAGAATCCCCTCTCCGCATTGGATCCGGTGTACACGATAGGAGATCAGATCGTAGAGATCATACGCATACATGAAAAAATCTCTAAAAAGAAGCCTATGAAAAGGCTGTTTTTTGTTAAAGCAGGTAAAAATCCCTTCACCGGAGGTGAGGATCCAACAATATCCTCACGAATTGTCCGGAGGTATGCAGCAAAGAGTTATGATCGCCATTGCATTGGCATGTAACCCGAAGGTACTGATCGCAGACGAACCGACAACGGCGTTGGATGTGACGATCAGGCCCAGATCCTTTCCCTGCTGAAGGAGCTGCGGGATCAGCTGGGAATAGCAGTCATACTGATAACCCATAATATGGGAGTAGTGGCCGCTGTCTGTGACCGTATGCTGGTAATGTATGGCGGTGCAGTAGTAGAAGAAGGAAAATGTACAGAACTGTTCGAAAATCCATGCCACCCTTACACCAGAGGGCTTCTGGCAGCAATTCCCAGCATAAAAGAGAGAAAAGAAAAGCTGTATACAATCCCTGGTCAGGTTCCAAAGATGAAAGTACCGGTACAGTACTGTCGGTTTTGCAGCCGCTGCAGCTATGCACAGGAGGTATGCCATGAGAAAGAGCCGGGTATGCAGGGGGAAAACGGACATTTATACAAATGCTTCTATACTCCGCAGCAGCAGGAAAAAGAAAAATGCGGGCCTGGAGGGGGTGCCTTGTGAAAGAGAAAATATTAGAAGTCGTTGATCTATGTAAAGAATATCCGGTAAAAAGAGAGCACTGCTTCCAAAAAGAAATTGGAATGGTACATGCCGTGAATCATGTTTCCTTTACCCTGTATCAGGGCGAAACACTGGGGATCATCGGGGAATCAGGGTGTGGAAAAACAACCCTGATCCGCATGCTGATGGGGTTGGAGGAAGCGACTGGCGGTTATGTGCAGTTCGGGGACAAAAAAAATACACAGACATATGCCTCCTTTGGTTAGAAAAAATATGCAGATGGTATTTCAGGATCCCTATGCATCTCTGGATCCCCCGCATGAGCATTCAGCGAATTCTGGAAGAGCCGTTACGGATCCATGAGCGGATGAGTGCAGAGGAAAAGAAATCGAGAATCCTCCCTTTGTTGGAGCAGGTGGGATTATCAGAGACTCTCTGAAAAAATATCCCCATGAATTTTCAGGAGGACAGAGACAGAGGATTGCCATTGCCAGAGCTTTGGTGACGGATCCGCAGCTTTTATTGTGTGACGAACCAGTTTCTGCGTTGGATGTTTCTATTCAGGCACAGATATTAAACCTTTTGAAGGATCTGCAGGAGAAAAAGAAGCTGACCTATGTTTTCGTTTCACATGACATGAGCGTTATAAGCCATATCAGTGACAGAGTGCTTGTAATGTATCTCGGGCAGGCAGTAGAACTGGCGGAGAAAGAAGATCTGTTTGAGCATCCGCTTCATCCCTACACCCAGGCCCTTATGCAGGCAGTACCGATACCGGATCCCAGAGAACAGGATCAATGCAAAGTACTGGAGGAGAGATCCCCAGTCCCATGGATTTGCCCCCTGGATGTCCGTTCTGCGCGCGTTGTAAAAAGGCACTTGCTATTTGTAAAGAGATCAGACCGCAGATGGCAGAAACGGCAGATGGACATCAGGTTGCCTGTCATTTATACACGGATGGAGGAAAGCAATGAAACGTTATATTATATTGCGTGTAGGAAAGGCGGTACTGACGATATGGGCAGTTTACACTCTGGTTTTTTCCTTACCAGAGTAACGGGAGATCCGATTGAATGGCTGACATTGGCCGGAGCCAGTGATTCTGCAAAAGAAATCCTGCGGACAAATCTGGGACTGGATATGCCGCTGTGGCAGCAGTACATAAAATCATTTGTCGGGCTCTTTACGGGGGATACCGGAATGAGCTATTACTATGCACGTTCTGTTTCCGATCTCTTCGCAGAGCGTATGATTCCGACAATTTCATTGGGAAGCATTGTATTGGGACTTACCATTGTGATCGGAATCCCCTTGGGAGTTCTGGCAGCGGTGAAGCACAATACCCTGTTAGATCGGATCACCATGAGCAGTGCGGTGGTAGGCAGTACTCTGCCTAATTTTATATTGGGAATCCTGTTGATCTTTATTTTTTCTCT